>OHEP01000071.1_pt1 | contig 71273 bp, 67 predicted proteins | sample 1567271 | NCBI WGS metagenome assembly OHEP01 (sample SAMEA3879577, study PRJEB24766) | human gut metagenome | biome: human-associated habitat; feature: feces | place: USA | collected 1985/1987
TGCAGTTCGAGGAAGGCATAGAGAAGACCGTGCGCTGGTATCTGGACAACCAGGAATGGATGGACAACGTTACTTCAGGCGACTACCAGAAGTATTACGAAAGCATGTATAAAGGAAGATAATGTTTAAATGTCTGATTCTTTAAAGTCAAAAACGGTAAAAGGTATAGTCTGGAGCAGCATTGAAAGATTTTCCACTCAGGGGGTACAGTTCCTTATCATGATAATCATGGCAAGGCTGCTTACTCCGAAGGATTACGGTCTAATCGGAATGCTTGCCATATTCCTGGCTGTTGCGCAGTCATTGATTGACAGCGGATTCTCACAGGCACTGATCAGGAAACAGGACCGTACCGATGTAGATAATTCAACCGTCTTTTATTTCAACATTGTTGTCAGCAGTGCCTTATACCTGATACTTTTTATTGCCGCACCCTTTGTCGCCGATTTCTACAACCAGCCGGAACTGACAAGCGTGATGCGCGTGGTATGCCTGGGCGTCATATTAAATTCCTTGGCCGTAGTACAGCGTGCATTGCTTACAGTGAGGATTGATTTCAAGACCCAGGCGAAGGCTTCCTTGTCGGCAGCAGTGATATCAGGTTGTATTGGTATAGTCTTGGCATATTGCGGTTTTGGAGTATGGTCGCTTGTCGTGCAACAGTTATTAAACCTGTCTGTAAATACTCTACTGTTATGGATATTTTCCAAATGGCGTCCGATAGCAGTGTTCTCATGGAAATCGTTCCATGAACTTTTTGCATTCGGCTCAAAATTACTGGCATCAGGACTCTTGGATACTTTGTACAGGAACATATATCCTATTGTGATTGGAAAATTGTTCAGTGCTTCCAGTTTGGGACATTACACACGTGCTCATCAGTTTTCAGAATTCCCTTCTTCAAATGTAACCGGAATTATACAGAGGGTAACATATCCGATACTTTGCGGCATCCAGGATGAAACGGAAAGACTAGAGGCTGTTTACCGCAAGTTTTTGAAACTTTCAGCCTTTATAATATTCCCTCTGATGATTGGATTGTCCGCCGTAGCACGGCCTTTTATAGATATTGCACTCGGGGCACAATGGGGATTTTGCGGACAGTTGCTGCAGATTATATGTTTTGCCATGATGTGGTATCCCATCCATGCAATAAACCTTAACCTGTTGCAGGTAAAAGGACGCTCGGACTTGTTTCTCCGTCTGGAAATAATAAAAAAGATACTGGGCATAACCGTGTTGTGCATAACGGCTCCTTTCGGCCTTGTTGTAATGTGTTACGGGCAGATATTCAATTCGATAGTGGCATTGGTAATAAACACATACTATACAGGCAAGCTTATAAATGTCGGTTTCATAAGGCAAATGAAGGACCTGCTTCCAACACTCTTATTGTCCTTGACAATGTTTGGGGCAATACTACTTGTCAATGGCTTTATTGAAGCCAATATTTACAGGCTTATCATTGGTGTTCTGGTTGGCGTTATTGTCTATGCATCAGGCAGTTATATTTTTAAATTTAAGGAATTACAAACGCTTTTCTCTTTGATCAGGAGAAAATAAAATAACATCAAATTATGGATAATAAATTAATTACAGTAACGTCGCCGTTACTGCCAAATCTTGATGACTTTAATGAAATGCTCAAGCAGATATGGGCGAGCAAGTGGATAACAAACAACGGCTCGTTCCATAAGCAGTTGGAGAAAGAATTGGCCGCATATTTAAAGGTTCCGTATATCAGTCTTTTTACAAACGGGACATTGCCACTGATAACAGCGTTGCAGGCGTTAAGGATAACAGGAGAGGTGATAACCACCCCTTACAGTTTCGTGGCTACGACACATGCATTGTGGTGGAATGGAATCAAACCTGTATTCGTAGACATAGATCCGCGTACTGGAAATATAGACCCTGATAGGATTGAAGCGGCAATAACGCCTAAGACCACGGCTATAATGCCCGTGCATGTCTATGGCAAGCCGTGCGACACGCAGCGCATACAAGAGATTGCCGATCAGTACGGGCTGAAGGTAATCTATGATGCGGCGCATGCCTTCGGCGTAGAAGTAAACGGCGAGAGCATACTTAACGCCGGCGACCTCAGCACGCTCAGCTTCCACGCCACTAAGGTGTACAACACCGTTGAGGGCGGCGCTATGGTGATGCACGACGAACGTATGAAGAAGCGCATAGACTATCTGAAGAACTTCGGCTTCGCCAACGAAACAACCGTCGTCGGCCCCGGTATTAACAGCAAGATGGACGAGGTACGTTCAGCCTACGGTCTGCTTAATCTGAAGCAAGTAGACTCGGCAATAGAAGCCCGCCACCAGGTCGCCGTCAAATACCGCGCCGCCCTTCGCAATGTGGAAGGCATAACTTTCTTCGACGATATGCCCGGTGTGCGCCACAACTACTCATACTTCCCCATCTTCATCGACGCTAAGAAATACGGTATGACTCGTGACGAGCTTTACTTCAAGATGAAAGAGCAAGGCGTACTCGGCCGACGCTACTTCTATCCGCTCATCAGCGAGTTCTCAACCTACCGCGGACTGGAGAGTGCGAAGTCGGAGAACCTGCCTGAGGCGCATAAGATGGCTGACAGCGTAATCTGCCTACCTATGCACCATGCGCTGAACGATGAGGACATACAACGAATATTGGACACAATCGTAAAATAACCGATGAAACAAAAGAAGATAATGCTCTTGGGCGGCTTGCGCTACCTGCTCCCCGTGATAGAGGCTGCCCACAAATTAGGCTATTACGTCATAACATGCGACTACATCCCCGACAACATCGCCCATAAATACTCTGACGAATACGTAAACGTAAGCATAATAGATAAGGAGGCAGTCCTTGCTGTGGCAAAGGAAAAGGACATAGACGGTATAATGTCGTTTGCTGTTGATCCTGGTGTTGTTACAGCTGCATATGTGCAGGATAAGATGGGCCTACCTGCTTTTGGCCCTTATGAATCAGTTTGTATACTTCAAAACAAGGACCGTTTCCGCGATTTCCTTACCAGAAACGGATTCAACGTACCACTTGCTAAAGGTTTTTCTTCAGTAGAAGAGGCCATGAGTGAGAAATACTGGTATCCATGGCCGGTCATAGTCAAACCAACGGACTCTGCCGGCAGTAAGGGAGTAACGAGGGTTGACCGCTTGGAAGACCTTGAAGCTGCCCTGCAAACAGCGTTCGACCATTCGCTGTCTGGCCGTGTCATTGTGGAGGAGTTCATTGAGAAAGCCGGCTGCTCTTCCGATTCCGATTGTTTCTCGGTTGACGGCGAACTGAAGTTCGTTTCGTTCTCGGCGCAGCGTTTCGACGATAACGCCCCAAACCCTTACACGCCCTCGGCCTTCAGTTGGCCGTCAACGTTCACGAAGGAACAGGAAACCGAACTCACGTCTGAAATCCAACGCTTGTTGACGTTGCTGGGTATGCGTACATCTGTTTACAATATAGAAACACGCATAGGCACGAACGGCAAGCCATACATAATGGAAGTGTCGCCGCGCGGCGGCGGCAACCGCCTGTCGGAAATGCTCCGCTTTGCTACAGGCGTAGATTTGATAACCAATGCCGTGCGTGCCGCCGTAGGCGATGAGGTTGCAGGGATTGAACAAAAAGACTACGACGACCATTGGGCGGAAGTTGTCTTGCATACGGAAAAGAGCGGTCGCTTCGACTCGCTTGACATTGTCCCCGAGTTTGCAGAAAAGCACGTAAGGCAAACTGACCTTTGGGTAAAACCCGGCGACGAAATTAGGGCGTTTATGGGTGCTAACGACGCCATAGGCACGCTTGTATTATGTTTCGACACGGAGGAAGAACTTGTGTCGGCATTGAAGGATGTTGACAATTGGATGACAATCAAAGTGAAATGAAAAAGAAAATAGCGATAATAGGTGCGGCGACAGGCCAACTGCCCCTTTGCTTGAAGGCAAGGGAAATGGGATTGGAAACATATTGCTTCGCTTGGCCGAAAGGAGCGGTTTGCAAGGATTATGTAGACCATTTTGTTCCCATTTCCATATTTGAGATGGATTCCATCGTAAAGTATTGTCAGGAATGTGGAATTGACGGCGTTGTTTCAAATGCGTCTGAATCTACGGCATTGGTGACTTCATATGTGGCCGAAAAGTTAGGAAAAGTCGGCACGCCTTACAAGGCGTTCAAGGACATACAGGATAAGGCTTACGTCCGTGAAAAGACCAATGGCATACAAGGACTTACCCCGGTAAGTTACAAAGTTGGCACGTTGGAAGAGATACTATCCACATTCCCACGTCCTTACGTACTGAAACCTGTCACGGGAGCGGCAAAAAAAGGAGTCAATTACGTTGACGGTTCGGTAAAGGAGCTGTCTATTCCCGATGATTTGAAAGACGCTGTTTTTGTGGCTGAGACATACGTGGAAGGTAAAGAGTTTTCCGTGGAGTCAATGTCGTATCACGGTCGGCATCAAGTAATACAGATTACGGAAAAAATCAGTACCGGCGCGCCTCATTTCGTAGAATTGGAACATCATCAGCCGGCGGCGTTACCGGTAGTCGTGGCAGATAAGATACGACATTTGATACCCGATGTTCTTCAGTCGGTAGGGTTCACAGACGGTGCGTCACATACGGAAATAAAAGTGGATGATGCAGGGCATATTTACCTTATTGAGGTCAACCCAAGAGGTGGTGGTGATATGATTTCAAATGATTTGATAAATTTATCAACAGATTATGATTACTTAAAAGAACTGCTTTTAGTAGCTTTAGACGAGTATGTTCCGACAAATGTTAATAATGTAGCGTATGCAGGTGCTTATTTCTTATCTGCGTATACATCTCGTTTGCTTCCTTATTTTGAAAAGCCTCAAGAGAAATGGATGGTAAGGCGTGAGCGAACAAGCCAAGCCCTGACTGATTCCATCGGAAATTATGACAGGGACGGTTATATAATTTATTGTTCAAACAAAAAGATAATTTTATGAAGACGATTTTGGTTTTTGGTGCAACTGGAACATTAGGTTCTTATATATCCTTGCACTTCAATAAGTTGGGATATAAAGTCATAGCGGTAGGCCACAGGCAAAACGACAATGGCTTTTTTGCGGATTACGGCATCCCTTATTATTCGGTAGACATCACCATGGCGGAGGACTTTAAAAAGTTGCCTGATGAGAATATAGATGTGGTTGCCCATTTCGCAGGAGCGTTGCCGGCAAGCATGGAAGGATATAATGCTTCTTTGTACATAGACTCCATAATGAAAGGCACATTCAACGTGCTGGAATTTATGAGGTTGCGTAATATTCCTAAAATAATCTTTCCACAGTCATTATTCGACATTAGCTACCTGTTCGGGTCAAAGACGCCCATACCTGCCGACGCGGAGATGAGGCCGCCATTGGAGGGCGACCACGCAATGTACGTAATTGCGAAAATTGCAGCGGTGCAAATGATTGAGCATTATTATAAAGTCTATGGCATTAAACGTTTCATTCTTCGTTTGTCACGTGTTTACGTTTATCACCCTAATCCTTATACATATACAGATGGTAAGAAAGTTATGGTGTCAGACAGGATGTTGATGCAAAAGGCAGAGAAAGGCGAACCTATTGAGATATGGGGCGACCCGAACCGTCTTTTGGAAACTTGCTGCGTGGAAGATTTTCTCCAGATTGTCGAGAAATGCGCCGAGTCGCCCCTTGACGGCGGATTATACAATATCGGCAGCGGCGGTTCCACGTTGGACGAGCGCATACATGCGATTGTCGATGTGTTTTCACCAAAGGATAAAAAGTCCGTCATAACGTATGCCCCTGAAAAACGTTCGGCAACCCAGTTTGTGCTTGACATTAGCAAGACAAAATCTGAACTGGGTTATGAGCCGCGTTATACGTGGAAAGATTATTGCGAATGGTTTTTGCAAGAGCGCAAAGCACAACGGTTTGCGAAACTTTGGGGTACGGAAGAAAAATATTAGATTAAGCATAAAAAATAATTAATGATACGGGATAAATATTTTGGCTTGTCCCCGCGCATTGCGAGATGGAAATTTACCCTCCCCATTGAGGGGTGGCTGGGTGTAAAAGCCGATAAATCAGAGTTTTGGAAAAAACTTTATGTACTTTATTATCAGTTGTTTGATAATAAGTATTATAAAGTCGGCGTGCAAATGGCAAAGGATGCCCCATCACAGCACATTCACAAGATTTCATCGGCTGTAAGGAAAAGCATTTTGTAAGGGACATGATTTACTGTCTTCACCGTTTCGGCTACAGCTTTAGGGACTACTGCGTCTTCGGCTTTGTAAATAAAACGTTAATATGTCGCCTTACTTTTGTGTCAGACAAGTTAAGGTATCATTATTGTGACATATTGAACGTTCCGAACATCCTGCATTTAATGTCAGATAAGTATGAGTGTTATAAGCATTACAGGGAATTTTTCAAGCGCGACGTATTAGGCTGTTATGACGATACTGATTTTGAAGCTTTTTCAGCATTTGTTGACAAGCACGAACGTTTCATATTAAAACCGATGGAGGCACACTCAGGACACGGCATAAAGATTTGTTCGGCAAAAGGCGTGGATAAAAAGCAATTCTTTGACTGTATGCTGAAAAAGGGTTCTTTCGTCATTGAAGAGTTGATAGAACAAGGAGACGAATTGGCCGTAATGCATCCTTCATCAGTCAACACATTGCGTGTTATGACATTTGTCATTGGCGATGAAGTCCATATTATCGGTGGCGCATGGAGAATAGGAGTCGGAAATGCTGTCGTGGATAATGCAGGGTCTGGTGGAATCTATGCGAGTGTCGATTTAAAAAATGGAATAGTTGAAACTGGTGCAATGGATTACAAAGGAGAGCATTTCAACACACATCCCGACACAAAAGTACAAATTGTAGGGTATAAGTTTCCGAGATGGGGCGAGGCTTTGTCACTGATACGTCAAATGGCTACAAAAGTAAGAGGTACAACGCTCATTTCCTGGGACATTGCATATAGCAAGAATGGTTGGGTGATGGTTGAAGCCAATGATAATGGCGCATGGCAAATTATGCAGTCAAACGGTGATAAAGGCAAAAAAGATTTGTTGTATTCATATATGGACAAGTATTTTCAAAATCCAGCAAATGAAAAACCATAACGTATATGCTTAAGATTCAATCATGCCAATACAACATTATATAAATCATTACAATTTTTCTCCGTCATCTGCAGGTTTCGATGTATGTCGAGAATTTACAAGATGTTGTCGGCTGACGGATGGTAAAGTCAAGTGTCAGGAAATGTCAGGCAAGGCGTGTCATACTGATGGATACTGACAGTCAAAGCTCTTGTCTGTCAGCCTGTATGGGGTTGGATGTCAGAATGTTACGCAAAAAAACTGGCATGTGACATGGATTGAATGAAAAATATTATTAAGGTGATGTTCGCAAGTAATGGCGTTCTTTCCTGTTACCGTTGTTACACGAATGCAACTTATGGCCTTTCACGTTGCCAAAGGCTGCATATTGCAGCGCGAAAGATAACCTTTGAGCAGGCAAAAGGCCACTTCAGGAAATGACAACAATGAGAAACATCAAATTATAAGATTGACATAATTGTTTTTCATTCGTGCATTTAATGTCACAATGTCACTTCACGCCATAAACTATTGGTTTTCAAAAGATTAGTCCGTGACATTGACATGCCGCGACAGTAACCAACGTCACACAGTCTACACGCAGTGTGACAACAATGAAAGTAAAAGCAACTTAATGTCACATCGTAAAGAGATTGTTCTCAATAACTTGCAACGTAATGTGACATTGTGACGGTAAAAATGGAAATGTATAATTAAAAACAAATTTTTAATGCGATTTGACGTTTCATCTTTCACCTTGCGTCTTAATGCATTGGATGATAGGCTGTTAAGTGGTGAAAGATGTTTCATGAAATATTTTACCATCTTTCATTTCACAGTATGCAGGTGAAAGATTGTGAAAGTTCGCCGTGACAATCTTTCACTTTCAAACGTCTGTCTATCAAAGTTTTATGGTCAATGTGAAAGATGAACGTTTCGGTTAAGCGAGAGCAAAACAAACTTGTTTTTGCCGAGCGTGAGAAACGTGGGATGAAATCCAAGGATAAATCGTAAACAAAAATATAATAAGAAATGGACGACGATAAGATATTAGTTTCAATCAGGTGCTTGGTTTACAACCATGAGCCGTACCTCCGCCAATGCCTTGAAGGCTTCGTGATGCAGAAAACAAACTTCCGCTTCGAGGCAATAGTCCACGACGATGCCTCGACAGATGGCAGCGCGGCAATCATACGTGAATACGCTGAAAAGTATCCGGACATAATAAAGCCTATTTACGAAACCGAAAACCAGTATTCAAAGCATGACGGTTCGTTGAGTCGGATTATGAAAGAAGCTTGCTGTGGCAAGTACATCGCCATGTGCGAGGGTGATGATTATTGGATTGACCCGCAGAAGTTACAAAAGCAGGTGGACTTTCTGGAGGCGCATCCTGATTATTTACTATGTGGAACTAATGGTCTTATTTTATGGGATAATGGAACTAATGCCCCTGAATATTTTAACCGAAACTTCACGAGCAGGGAATTGATGCCTGAAGACGTTATAGGTAAATGGCCTTTCCCTACGGCAAGCCTTATGTATCGTCGCGAATTGTTTGCGCTTCTTGACAGTTTTAAATGCAGAACCTATAATGGCGACATACGTATTATTCTTGTCGCGTTGGCTAATGGCCGTATATGGTCTTTGGCACAGATATCACTACCGTCTACAGGAAAAACAATGATGCTAACAGTTCGACAAATAGGGTAAAAGCAAAGAAAGACCACGGCGAGTTTTATTTTGGACAAATGATAAAATTGTATTCAAGTTATGATATTTACACAGACCATCGCTTTAAAGATTTTATCAATATAGCCTTGACAAAAGATAAAAAAAGATTGAAAGTAATAAAGCTAAGGAAAAAAATAGGATTATTAGCCTTTATAATATATCCCGTCATAAGTTATAATTACATACTTAAGCTAAAAATCTCTGGTTTGTTGAAAAGTTGGAACTATCAGCATTTGTAATATAAATCTTTCATATGTATTTGTTTTTTACTATTTGTGCGCTATCATCGTTTTTTATCTTCCAAAAAAAGGTTAAGAATTCTACTTTCAAAAAATATTTAAGTCTTTCTATTTTCCCCGTTATGCTATATTGTTTGGCATATGGCTTAAGAAAAGGCTGGGGAACAGATTATCAAGGTTACAGCAACCTTTTCGAAGGAAAATCCAGATTAAGTATTGAAGACTATGAACCTTTATTCCAAGCGATAGTCATTTTTTTGCGGCAAATTTCAGATTCATCTGTCATATTTTTTGTTGTTGCTTCAGCAATGACAATATTTTCATACATTTATGTCTTAAAAAACAATCGTGATATTTTGGGGTTGGGTTTAAGCTTGTTTTATTTATCCTCTGCATACCAAGCTTCAAATTTAATCCGTTATTTTATGGCATTGTCTATAACTTATATTGGCATAGATTTGGCCTTACGAAAAAAATGGTTTTCATCTATAATCATATTGCTTGTTGCTGTTTTAATACATGCAGGAATCTCTATTTTTATCGTAATGATTCTTCCGTTTTTTAAATTTAAAATGTTTTTGAACCTAAAGTATAACATATTGTTATATATTGTTACAGCATTAGTGTCCATTGGAAGCGTCCAGTCTTTATTTGGCGATATAATTTATAAAGGTTTGACCTCTTTAAATTTTGGAGGTTTGCAGTTGATAAAATATGCAGACAGAGATATAGTGAATAACTATATATTAGGTACTGCATGGGGTGATGTTGACAAATCTATCTTTTATGTAATTTTCAATTGGCTTTATGGATTCTTGTTTATTATATTAGGGCATCGACTAATAAAGCAAATGCCAAATATAAATAATATTGAATTTTATTATCAGATAGGTGTTTGGGGGGCTATATTTGGAAATATAGCTGTAAATACAGAAATTTTATATAGGATTTCCATTTCGTTTACTTATTTGTCATCATTTGTATATGCTTATATTATCAAATATAATAAAAGATTGAGTATAAATCCTGTTATATTTGTGTTGTTTATATTGTCTGTTGTATATATGTGCATTTTCTCATTGAAACAGATTTATAGGGATTTTGATGTATTATATATATGGAATTAGTTTATATGGAAAGAATTTTAGATAGATGCTTTACATGGTATTTCAATGCTGCTTGTCATTATGGAGCATTGCATCGGGGTCGTTGATGATTCAATAAATCGTATGATTTTTTGTTTTCACATGGTTTTGTTTTATTTAATTAGTGGATTGACGCTTTCGCCTCAAGGTACGTTAACATAAGGTTAAATTCTTAGGCAGAGGCTTACTATATATGTTTTTTTTCTTCTAGAGAGGCATTGCTTTGTATTATGCCTTAACATTTCATGGGGGCAAGAAATTGGGCATACGGTAAGCCTTTCAAGGCATTTTCAGGGATGTTTCTCTCTGACTGGCATATTGTTTATTTGTATAATATTTAATTATAATAACAAAAATCACAATGATTAGAGTTTTAGTTAAAATAACACGAATGTCGGGCAATGGCAGAACTATGAGTTTTGTACTTGAAGACTCTATTGGAAACAGGATTGAACTTGTAAACTGTCACTTACTAGGTTATCAGGATATTTCTGTGTATTACCACGGAGGTAACGGTATGACAGCGTATCTCGGTAACGTGAAATACACGGCGGAGGACGGCACGGGGCATGAAACGGCAAGCATCTTATATCAAATTGATTGTGGTACGGGCTGTCTTGTTGTTGACGACGAGACTTATTTGCGGATAATAAACAATAATCGTTGAAATGATACGGATTTCAATAATAATAGCCACATTTAACAGTGGCAAAACCTTACGCCGCTGCCTTGACAGCATTGTTCCACAAATGGGGGATGATGTTGAACTTTTAATAATAGATGGTAATTCGAAAGATGATACAAATTTAATAATCAATGAATATAGGAAATGTGTTTCTTATACAATATCCGAACCTGACAAAGGTGTATATGATGCCTGGAACAAGGGAATAAAAAAAGCGTCGGGTGACTTTATCACTTTTATTGGTTCAGATGATATGTTGTGCAACGGTGCAATAGAAATGTATCACCGTTTTTTTGAAAATAACGGTGATGATTATGATATAGTTTGCGGTAAACTTCATTTTATCAACAGTGACGGCCATTTATTGCGTGAAGTCGGCGAACCATGGAACTGGGATAAATTGAGGAAACGAAAATGGAATTTGGCCCATCCGGGAATGTTGCATAATAAACGGATATTTGAAAAATATGGTTTATTTGACACAAATTATAAGATTTGTGCAGATTCGGATATGCTGCAACGATTAGGACCTAATATAAAAGCAGGCTATATAGATGGATTTTTGGTTAATATGTCTGAGGGTGGCATCAGTGATTCTGTGAAAGCAATAAAAGAAGGATATCTTATAAGAAAAAAGAACAAGACACTGCCTTTATTCGAGAACATGATAGGATACGCCTCTTTATTGCTCAGGTTTAAATTGTCAAAATTCAAAAATATACTTGTGAATCATGGCAAATAATATTTCCGTTTTTAGTTTAAAGTCTTGTTACGGATGCACTGCGTGTGCTGCAGTTTGTCCTCACAATGCAATTCAGATACGACCAAACGATGAGGGTTTTTATTATCCACATTTAGATAAAGACAAATGTATAGATTGTGGAGTATGTCTTAAAGTCTGCAACATAAACGAACAAAATCTAATAAAAGTAACTAATGATGAGCCTCAATCGGTTTATGCTGCATGGAGTAAAGATAGAGCGTCTGTATTAAAAAGTACAAGCGGTGGAGTTTCTTTTCATATATCAAAGAATTTCATAAGAAACGGGGGCGTCGTATATGGAGTTGGCTGGAAGGAGCATTTAAAGGCTTCTCATATAAGGGTAGACAAGATTGAGCAATTGGAAAGTTTGAGAGGTTCCAAATATGTTCAAAGTGATTTAGACGGTGTATACCTTAATATAAAATGCGATTTAAAAGAAGGACGGAAAGTTCTTTTTATTGGTACTCCTTGCCAAGTAGGAGGATTAAAAAGTTTTCTAAATAAAGAACAGCAAAAGAATCTTTATACAATTGATTTAGTATGTCATGGGACTCCGTCCAATAAGATGTTTCAAGCATATTTATCTTATTTAGAAAATAAAGAGAAGTCTAAAATTATATCTTTTGCGTTTAGAGGGAAGAAAACTACAGGTTGGAGAGCTTACGAGATTGTTAAATATGATAATGGAAAAGAAACGATAAAAACATCTGGGCATCAGCCTTATTTTGTCGGTTTTTATGACGATTTGTTTTCAAAAGAAAAATGTTATGGTTGTGGTTACTCTCAAAAACGCCGTCCAGGAGATGTTACATTGTCTGATTTTTGGGGGAGTGAGAAATCAAATACACTATTAGCAAAAGAAAGGAAATACGGTTATAATTTTTTCTCTTGCAATACTTATAAGGGTGCGGAATTATTTGAGATGGTAAAAAATGAAATTGTATTAATTCCTTCATCTTATGATATTGCCGTAGCAGGTGATATTAGATTCAGAAGTTCCAATAGCCGTCCGATAATTAGGAATTTTATTTATAAAGAATTAGACACGATTGGATTTGATGGCATCAAAAAGAAATATTTGGATTCTACAAAGCAAAGAATAAAAAGGCTGGTGCCTGAAAAAATCATAAACCTTATTAGAGAAATTCAATGCCGAATAAAATGAAAATAGCTGTATTAACGCGTCGATATGGATATAATTATGGCTCATCGCTTCAAGCATACGCAATGAGATTAATGTTAGAAGGACTTGGCCATAAAGTAACGGTTTTGAACTATGATGAGTTTTCACAACATCCGACATGGAAAATCAAACCAACACTGAGAAACATTGTTGTTCCCATATTATGTTTTCTTGGTAAACTGGGCTTAAATAATAATATAATTTATAACGCAAAAATAGAGTCTGAACAAAAAATAAAATTCAGAATATTTGACCGTAATAACATTTGTCCTACAAAAACGCGGCTGTATTCGTCTCACCAGTTAAAAAATGCAATAAATGGAATGGATGCATGTATCTGTGGTAGTGACCAAATATGGAATCCTTTGATTTTTGATAAACATTTTTTTCTTGATTTCTGCGATAAAGGGGAAGTTAGAAAAATTGCTTATGCTCCAAGTTTTGGCGTTTCTAAAATATTAAACAACAAAGATGATATAAAAAAATACTTAAGTGATTTCAATCATATATCTGTGAGGGAAAAGCAAGGCCAAACTATAATAAAAAATTTAATTGGCTCAATATTTCCTGTTGTACTTGATCCAACTTTAATGATTCGGGCTGATGTTTGGAAAAAGTTAATGCAAATTCCGAACGTCAAATTGCCTAAGCGATATATTGCATGTTATTTTTTAGGACATAATTATATTCCACAAGAAATAATATCGTCTATTTTAAAGCAGCTTGATTGTGAAATTGTAAATATTACAACGTTTAGAACCACTAATGATATAAAAGGTATTCAATTGGACAATTTGTCTCCTTTGGAATTTATATATGCAATAGACAAAGCTTCTTATGTATTGACAGATTCTTTTCATGCTACAGTTTTTTCAATTTTATTTCATACTAGCTTTTATTCATTTTGCAAACATAAAAAATCGGATGAAAATAATGAGAATTCTAGATTGATATCATTATTAAGTTTATTCAACTTAGAATCAAGATATGTAGATGATAATGATATGGAAATGAAATTAGAAAAAATAAATTTTGAAGAATGTGATAAGAAACTTGATATACTTAGGACGTATTCATATGATTTCATAAATAAAGCTTTGATGTAAATTATTTTTTAATATAATGATAGTGTAAATTTCTTTTGCGTTTACTTGACATGAATGTTATTCATTATATGATAGGTTTCCCGCCTTATCGTCATGGGGGAGCTTCAAGATATGCTATTGATTTAATAAAGGCTCAAAAAGAAATTGGAGGTATGAATGTATCTATTTTGATACCGGGTGATACTTTTCCATCTTTTCGTAAATACCCATGGATAAAGAAGCGAAAACCTTTTGATGAAATACCTGTTTATTCTATAGAGAATCCGATCATTGAACCTTTACTTTATGGAATAAAAGATGTTTCATATATTTTAAACGGAGAAAAGAGTTTTAGTACCAATAATTTGGATAATTATTTCACCAAAGTGAGACCTCATGTATTGCATTTACACACACTTATGGGCATACCTAAAAGCTTCATTTTATATATGAAGAATAAAGGAGTGAAAATTGTTATGACATCACACGATTATTTTGGACTCTGCCCGAAAGTAAATTTCCTTGATATTAATGAAAACTGTTGTGAATGTTATGATGGAAGCTTTTGTGCTGAATGCAATCAGAATAGTCGCTCAAAATGGTTTTTGAAAATATGCAATTCGGATATTTTTCTTAGATATAAACACCTATTACCTGTAAGAGCTGTAAATGTATCAAAAAACAGCATTTCAAATTCTACTGTAAGTAGAGTAAAAATTGCATCGGAGAAAAAGGAATCATATAAAATATTACTTAGTTATTATTTGGATTTTTTCGCCAACATCGATGCAATACATTTTAACAGTAGTGTTACAAAAAGAGTTTTTGAGCATTTCATAAACATTCCTTTTAATAGTGAAATAATACCAATAACAACGAGTTTCATTAAAGATCGACGCAAGGAAAAACGATTCTGTAATAGGAATGTGAAATTAGGTTTTATTGGTGGTATTGGTCTGTATAAGGGTTTCCCTATTTTAAAATCTGTTTTAATTGATTTAAACAATGAAGGCATAGATAACTTCACACTAAATGTTTGGGAAGATGGGTTATATGGACAAGATAATAATTGCTTAAATATTTTTTATAAGGGGAAATATGGGCCAAATGATTTGGACAATGTTTTTGGGAAAATGGATTTATTGATAGTACCTTCTGTATGGAAAGAAACATTCAGTCTTGTCACAATGGAAGCATTGTCATTCGGGGTTCCTGTGCTTTTGAGTTCTAATGTTGGAGCGCAGGATGTTATAAAAGATATATTTCCTTCTTTTATTTTTGATTCCAAAGAAAGTCTATATGTGAAATTGAAGGAAGTATTACAAAGTCCAAGTATATTGCAAGCTTACAATTTGAATATTGTTCGAAGTAATACTTTAAATCTATCTGAGAATTCTCATGCATTACAGATTGTTAGTTGGTATAAAAAAGTAATAGCAAAATAATGAAATAAGATGAAAAGAGTATTGTTTGTTACAAACCATCCAGGTTTCTCCAAGTTTAATAAGCCATATATGGAGTGGTTCAAGCAACATGGCTGGACTGTTGATAACGCTTCACCAGGGGCAGGTGTCGGCCCGGTTGACAATCAATATGACATACCTATCCATCGTTCGCCGTTTTCGTTAGATAACGTTAAGGCAATATTCCAATTAAGGAAAATAATCAATGAAAACAATTATGATTTAATACATTGTCATACGGAAATGGGTGGGCTTTGCGCACGACTGGCTTCTGTTGATGCAAGACGAAAAGGCACGAAGGTCATATATACATCTCATAACTACCCTTTTTATAAAGGAAGTGGTTTAATGGGTTGGTTGGTATTTTATCCAATAGAAAAATGCCTATATCTTTTAACAGATGCTGTGGTTGCCATAAATGATGAAGATTATAATTTAATGAAACGTCACAGAATGGCTTTGGGTAAAGCGTATAAGATTGATGGTGTGGGTGTTGATTTGAAGCGTTTTAGCCCTATTGGCGCCTGTGAGAAGATGGCATTGCGTAAAGATTTTGGAATTAGTGCTGATGATTTTGTTATCCTTTATACTGCTCAGTTTATACTTAGAAAAAATCATGAGATGTTGATAAATGCAATTCCTGAATTGTTAAAATCAATACCTAATATGAAAGTTGTGTTTGCAGGTAGTGGCGTATTGTTTGACGAATGTAAACATTTAACAACAAAATTGGGAATTGAAAAACATTTTTTATTTCTTGGCGAAAGGTCTGATATTGATACAATCTGTAGAATAGCGGACATACATGTTTCAACAAGTAAATTGGAAGGTCAAGGAATTAACAATATTGAAGCAATGGCATGTGGTTGTCCCCTTGTTGTGTCTAATGTGCGAGGCCACAGAGACGTCTGTAAAAATGGTCAAAACGGCTTTCTATTTGAATTGAATGAACCACAAGAAATGATAAAATATATTGTCTTGCTTTATAAAGATAAAAATCTTTACAACAAAATATCTGAATATAATAAAGTTGATGTAAATAAATATTCGGTGCAAAGAGAAGTAGAGGCGATGGCCAAAATCTATAATGAAGTGCTTGGCTGTAAAATTTAACAGACTTATTTTCTATAAATAATAATCAAGAATAACATATTCTTGAATTCTTAATTTGCTGAATCTTTATAGCAAATTTTCCCAAATACATCCAGTTGAAATTTATTAAGTATTTTTCAGAATGTCCTTATAGACGTTCTGAAAAATACATCGACGATTGTAGACTGATATGTACTTTGCATTTATAGTCTACACTGTTAATCTCAAATAAATAATCATTACCGATTATTTAATTGATAATCGACAAAAATATATTTTTATGAAAATAGCATTTGTCAGCACCCGTGGCATACCTAACAACTACGGGGGCTTCGAGCAGTTTGCGGAATACATATCCGTCGGACTGGTCAAGAGAGGGCATGAAGTGACGGTGTACTCACCGAATTTCCATCCTTACAAAGGAGATAATTACAAAGGTGTAAGAATAAAGCACATATACAGCCCTGAGACGTGGATGGGCAGTTCCGTAGGAAGTTTCTTTTATGATTTTGCTTCTTTGAGGGACGCCCTGAAGAAAGAGAAGTTCGACATAATATATGAAGCCGGATATACAAGCATTGTGCCTGCTTATATTTGGTTTGATGTTAAGAACATTAAGTATCCGATATTTACGACGAATATGGACGGATTGGAATATAAGCGTACGAAATTTAATAAGTGGGTGAGGAAGTTTATATTCTGGGAAGAACGGACTACGGTTAAGCACAGCCACTATCTGATAGCGGACAATATGGGTATTCATGATTATTACAAAGAGAAGTATGGCAAGGAGAGTACTTTCCTGGCTTACGGAGCTGATATTCATGACGACTATGACGAAAGTGTGCTTGATGAATATGGTCTGAAAGCTCGTGAATATTATTTGGTGATAGCCAGGCTTGAGCCTGAAAATAATATTGAAATGGCTATTAAGGGATACCTGAAGTCTGGTGAATGTGGAAAGAAGCCGCTGGTGATAGTAGGAAAGACTAACACGCCTCATGGAAAGTATCTTGTGGAACAATATGGGAACAAAAACGGAATACGCTTCCTCGGTGGTATTTACGATTTCAAGAAGATTAATTCTGTGAGGTATTTCTCGTATGCTTATTTCCACGGACATAGCGTAGGAGGAACAAATCCGTCGCTATTGGAGGCTATGGCTTCGAGCTGCTATATACTTGCGCACGATAATATATTCAACAAGGCTGTATTGAAAGAAAATGCTCATTATTATGCGAATGCTGATGATGTGAAAGACTTGCTGAATGATATTGAAAACCTGGGAAGAAATAGCAGAGAGAAGTTCATACAAGGAAACCTGACGGAGATAAGAGAAGAATATTCGTGGGAGAAGCTTGTTGACAGGCACGAAAAATATTTTATGAGTCTGCTTGCACAGAAGAGATAAATGAGTAACTTTGTTCCATAAACAATTATTTATGGAATACAAGAAGTTACATGGATTTATCTTGTTTGTGCTTTTACATGAAGGTAAAAGCAATTTAGGATATCGAATTTGCCGTTTCGTATTTGGTGAAAAGGCTGCGATAAGACGATATTTCAGGATCCTTTTTTCAGAATGTGATAATGCAACTTTCGTGCATTATCTGGAACTGTATAACAATGAATACAGGACGAATCTTTGTATAAAAGCAGAGTTGAACTCCAATAATATGTTGACAGGCAGATTTTCACTGTGATGTTATTGCAGACTTGAATGTTCACATATATTTACGTGCGTAGTATGTAACACCTTTCAGGTGTTTTGATACAGTGGTAGCAGTCCGTAGGTGTAGCCACCTACGGTTACATTAGATTCAGCCTTTCAGGTTGGTTTTAACTGTTATGGATTGCCTGTGAAAACATATAGTGTTGACTCATAAATCAAGCTCTTTTAAATTGGTTTTAACTTTAGTAGAAGATGGATGTCTTTTATAGAAGACATATATCGAGATAAATATGCTTTCTACACAATTAATTTATTGGTTGGGAATCATGAATCCAATCTTTTCAGGCTGGTTGTGATATAAGTGAATGGTGATATATTTATGTATGAAGGCAAAATAAAAAATCCTTGGGTGAAAAGCTCAAGGATTTTTTGTTTATTATTGTGGAGCTGGAGGGAATCGAACCCTCGTCCAAACAGGGAAACCATACGCTTTCTACACGCTTATTCCGGCCTTCGGTTTTCGTGTTGCGGCAAGACCCGGACCACCAACCACAACCTTATCTCCTTAGATTTCATCCCATGTGCGGAGCCGCATGAGACTATTTCCGATTTAACCGCACCGCTTTACCGGAACGCTTCGGAACAACAGCTTCCGAGCGATGTCTCGTCCTGTCACCTGGTGACGGGATTAAGCCAGTAATCTACTATGCTTCGATTAGGCAGCGAGAGCGTATTTGTTTTCGCCAGATAAATTTATGACCGCTGAGATTTAGGAGCAAACAGACCACGCTCCGCGTGCTTACGTACCATTCCAACCCGCTGTCAAATCCAGTCAACCCCGAATTGTCAACGTTTGTCGTGTACGTTGATTTAGTGCAAAAGTAATGCTTTGTCGTGAAGTTTGGCGTAACGTAACGTCAACTTTAACTTTTATTATTAATTGCTGGCGTGTCGCTGTTGCTTTTTGCAATGTTTTGGCTGTCAGGCGGAATGATTGTCCGTTATTTGTAACAATTTGGCGTGGAATGTCATTTTTATGCGTAAAATATTCGAGTTTGGCATATAATTGTACTTAAATATTTGCAGTGACAGGAAAAAACTGTAATTTTGCGTACTAATAATAGGGAAACAAAGGTAAATGATTTCAGTAGAACGACTAAAGGTGGAATTTGGCGTGAAGCCATTGTTCAGCGATGCCAGTTTTGTCATCAACGAGCGCGACCGAATAGCCCTTGTGGGTAAGAACGGTGCAGGAAAGTCCACCTTGCTCAAGATATTGTGCGGCATGCAAAAGCCTACCGACGGCACCGTGAGTGTGCCTCAGGATACGACAATAGGTTATCTGCCGCAGGTGATGAAGCTTGTCGACGACACCACCGTGCGCGAGGAGGCCAGCAAGGCGTTTGCGGGCAATACCGAATTGAAGGCCCGTGTGGACCGCCTGAACGCGGAACTGGCAGAGCGTACTGATTATGACAGTCAGGAGTATATGGCACTTGTCGACAGGTTTACCCGTGAACACGACCGGTACATGATGATGGGTGCCGAGGGATACGAGGCCGACATCGAGCGTACTTTGATTGGTCTTGGTTTCACGCGTAATGATTTTGACCGCCCTACGAGCGAGTTCAGCGGCGGCTGGCGCATGCGTATCGAGCTTGCCAAGATATTGCTTGAACGTCCTGACGTGTTGTTGCTCGACGAGCCGACAAACCATCTCGACATCGAGAGCATACAGTGGCTTGAGCAGTTTCTTGCTGCCAGCGCCAAGGCTGTGGTCCTTGTGAGCCACGACCGTGCATTTATAAATAATGTGACAAACCGTACGCTCGAGATAAGCTGCGGACGTGTGGTGGACTATCGCGTAAAGTACGACGAGTACGTGAAGCTGCGTGCCGAGAGGCGCGAGCAGCAGCTGCGCGCATACGAGAACCAGCAGAAGGAGATTGCGGATATAAAAGAATTTATCGAGCGTTTCCGCTACAAGCCGACAAAGGCCGTGCAGGTGCAGAGCAGGATCAAGCAGCTTGAGAAGATCGTGCCTATCGAGGTGGACGAAGTTGACAACTCGGCAATGCGTCTGAAGTTTCCACCCTGCCTGCGCAGCGGCGACTATCCCGTGATATGCGACGGCGTGCGTAAGGATTATGGGCAGCATACGGTGTTCAGCGATGTTACACTGACGATAAAGCGTGGCGAGAAAGTAGCCTTTGTCGGCAAGAACGGCGAGGGAAAGTCTACACTCGTAAAGTGTATAATGGGCGAAATTCCTTTTACAGGGACGCTGAAGATAGGGCACAACGTGCAGATAGGCTATTTCGCGCAGAACCAGGCGCAACTGCTTGACGAGGGCCTGACGGTGTTCCAGACGATAGACAATGTAGCCACGGGCGACATACGACTGAAGATTAACGACATACTCGGTGCGTTCATGTTCGGCGGTGAAGCTTCGGAGAAGAAGGTGAAAGTGTTGAGCGGAGGCGAGCGGAGCCGACTGGCAATGATACGCCTGCTGCTCGAGCCCGTCAACCTGCTGATACTTGACGAGCCTACCAACCATCTTGACATGCCGTCGAAGGATGTGTTGAAAGAAGCGATAAAGGCTTTTGACGGCACGGCAATCATAGTAAGCCACGACCGTGAGTTCCTTGACGGCCTGGTTACCAAGGTGTACGAGTTTGGCGGTGGCAAGGTGAGGGAGCATCTGGGTGGCATATACGACTTCCTGCAAAGCCGAAATATAGAAAGTCTTGACGCCCTCGGTGCGGCACATTCAGGCCAGCAGCCTTTGCCTTCAAACAGGCAGGAAACCGGTGGAAAGAAAGAACCATCGGAGCAGGACGAAGGAAAGATGTCGTATATGGAGCGCAAGGAACGGCAAAAGAAGCTGCGCAAGGCAGAGAAGGCCGTTGAAGACGCCGAGATGGAGATAAGCCGTAAGGAGCAGCGCATAAAGGAGCTCGACAGTAAACTCCTGCTGCCGGAGAATGCAAGCAACATGGATCTGGTAAACGAGTATGCCGACCTGCAACGCCAGCTTGACGAACTTGTTGAGCGTTGGGAACAACTGTCGGAAGAGCTCGAAGACCTCGAGAAGACAGTGTGATAATGAAAAACATGTACACATGCGGATAGTACGACCGCATGTGTGGAGTTAACCTGAAGTATGGCAGATGATGTTTTTGACCGTATAAAATGGAAATAACCATAAAAAGTTATATAAAATGAAAGTAAAACACATTATTCCTATCGTATTGTTCGCTTCGGCCCCAATGGTCGCTAGCGCACAGACGCAGTTGAAGTCAGGCATAGACTTGGCAAATCTCGACAACAGCGTCAGACCGGCAGATAACTTCTACCAATATGCTTGTGGCGGTTGGATGAAGAACAATCCTCTTCCGGCTGCTTATTCACGTTTCGGAAGTTTTGACCAGCTTGGCCAGAACAACAACAAGCGTGTAAACGACATTCTGACAGACTTGTTGAAGAATACTTATCCTGCCGGTTCCACGGAGCAGAAGTTGAGCGACTTCTATAAGCTGGCGATGGACTCCGTGCGTCGCAATAAGGAAGGGGTGAAGCCTGTAATGCCGCTCATCAATGAGATTGAGAGTGCAAAAACGGTTGCTGACTTGCATTCAATCCAGCTGAAATACGCCTTGTTCAACTACGGCGTGCCTATGGGCATAGGTTTTGGCGCAGACGAGAAGAATGCCAAGATGAACATCCTCAATATCTACCAGGGCGGTCTTGTACTTGGCCAAAAGGAATATTACCTTGACACTGATCCGTCAACAACTGCAATCCGTGATGCTTATAAGAAGCATATTGTACGTATGTTCAAGCTGTTCGGATTCTCTGAGGCTCAGGCTCAGAAAAAGATGGAGAACATACTGAAGGTGGAAACTGCCCTCGCCAAGGTTTCAAAGTCGAGGACCGAGCTTCGTGACGTTGAGGCAAATTACAATAAGATGACGCTCGAACAGTTTGAGTCGGCTTATCCCAACGTAAATCTTACCAAAATGCTCAACGCCCAGGGTGTTAAGACAGAATATTTCAAGGAAATGGTTGTAGGCCAGCCTGATTTCGTTAAGGGTGCCAATGCCGTATTGGCAGGCATTACAGCCGACGAACTCCGTGCGTATATGGAGTGGGACGTAATAATTTCTTCTGTCAACTATCTTAGCGACGACGTGATAGAGGCTAACTTCGACTTCTTCGGCCGTACACTCACCGGACGCAAGGAGAACCATCCGCGTTGGAAGCGTGCCACTAGCCAGGTTGAAGGCCAGATGGGTGAAGCGCTCGGCAAGATGTATGTAGAGCGTTATTTCCCTGCTTCGTCAAAGGCCCGTATGGAGGCTCTCGTTAAGAACTTGCAGATTTCACTGGCTGAACGCATCAAGGCTCAGGACTGGATGAGCGACGCTACAAAGCAGGCCGCACTCGACAAGCTTAACTCTTTCTATGTTAAGATTGGATATCCTGACAAGTGGAAGGATATGTCAGGCTTGACAATCGACCCGAAACTTTCTTATTACGAGAATGTGCAGAACTGCCGTAAGTTCTGGGCCAAGTGGGATATTGACTACCGTGCTGGCAAGCCCGTAGACCGTGACGAGTGGTTCATGACTCCGCAGACAGTCAACGCATATTACAATCCGACAACAAACGAGATTTGTTTCCCGGCAGGTATTCTCCAGGCTCCTTTCTTTGATCCGGAGGCTGACGATGCGTTCAATTATGGTGCGATAGGTGTTGTCATCGGACATGAGATGACGCACGGATTCGACGACCAAGGCCGTCATTATGACAAGGACGGAAACATGACCGACTGGTGGACGGCCGCCGATGCCGACAACTTCAATAAAAAGGCCGACGTATTCGTCAAGTTCTTCTCGGCAATAAAAGTATTGCCCGACCTTAACGCCAACGGCAAGCTGACGCTTGGCGAGAACCTGGCCGACCACGGAGGCCTTGAAGTGTCGTTCAACGCATACAAGCATGCAACCAAGGACGCTACGCTGAATACCGTCGACGGGCTGACACCCGATCAGCGCTTCTTCCTTGCTTACGCAGGCGTATGGGCTGCTAACATAACTGATGAGGAGATACGCAACCTTACGAAGATGGATCCCCACTCGCTTGGCCGTTGGCGCGTTAACGGTGCGCTTCCGCACATCAACGCATGGTATGACGCTTTCAACGTGAAACCGGGCGACAAGCTCTATTTGCCTGAGAACGAGCGTCTCAAGTTGTGGTGACGTTTTACGGTTGTGAGGTTATGGGGTTTTAAGGTTATACGGTTGAACTGTCAACTTCAAAACTCCATGACCCCATAACCTTAAAACCCCAACAACCTCACAACCCTTTTACTGCTTTCTCGGCCTGCAGCCGCAGTTCTTCAATGTGGCTGCTGTTTCTTACCGTTTGGAATTTCACGACAACTGAACATTCAGTGTCGAAAAATCCGTAGATGTTTATTTCCTCGTCGTCGGTCATGCCGAAGCCGTCCTCGTCGGCGTAATACATGCCGTCGGGGTTGATTTGCCAGCATACTTGCGACACGCCGTTCTTGAATCCGTATATGGTGAACGGATATAACGCCATTCGTTCCCTTACCCTGCCGACGGCTATGTCGGGCAGCCCATTGAGCGAGTCCCATTCAATGTCGTCGTCGGCTATCATCGTGAGCCGTTCGTTCTTGTCCATGAATTCATATCCGCGCTTGATGTTGTGATTGAGCAATATGCGCTGTTTCCAGTATCCGTCAATCACTTGTTCGACTACGGTCATGCCTTCTCCCAGGTCGCGCTTGTAGTTTACCAAGGAATACCGCTCGTACCATGCGTTGTACCTTGCGTAGATTTCTTCGGGCGTCATAACGCCATTGCCGTTGTTGTCGGCTGTGTTAGTTCCCATAGTTGCGTTTGTTTTAAGTTTATTCAGATGTTTGCGTCGTGAGACTGCGCCTATTTCAAACCGGCATCGACTATGACACCGTTCTCGTTGAACGAAATGTCTTTGATTTCCACGTATTCAAGCATCTTTGCCGTTTGTTCCATTCCGCATAAGTCTATGTCTACGCCGTTGCCCCGGCTTTCGCGTATGAAGCCGGTTTTCTCGGGCATCAGCCGTTTCATGAACGAGAGCGCCGGACCGATGACCAGCTCTATGCCGAGTCCGCCCGAGTATGACAGGCTGAGGAGCGGGCCTTTGATCCCCTCCACCTTGAAGTCTACGCTCACAAATTTGGAGAAGCCGAACACGCTGACTCTCACGGAAGCGTTAACGGTAGTCTCGTTTACGTAGCCTAAGGCGATTTGCCGGCCGAACCGCTTTGCGGCGTATGCCTGCAGTTCGTCGTAAGTAAGTTTGATTTGCATATATATATTCTTAATTGTTTTGCGTTTTCACTTCAATATAAGGAGTATATTCGGGAAACCACTTGTCGAGCAGCGAGTCGACCTTGGCTTCCATTTCGGGCGTTATGTATTTGCACACTTTCTGATAGGCTACGGTCAGCGACACCGCTTCGTCCATCCAGCCGATTATCGGCAGCCGCTTGGCCGAGATCAGGTCGACCGGCAAGACGAGGTATGACAGCGTAGAGAATATCAGCAGCTTGTCTGACTTCGGCGTGTCATTGCTCTTCATGACGTAATACAGTAGCAGGACGGGTCTTGCGCTTACGCGGCCTATCTTTCTTGCGTATTCGCCCATCTTGCCGCGCAATAGGGCGTAGTCTATTATTCCTTGTTTTTCTTTTTCCATGATCTTTAATTTTTAAAGGTGAAAAGGTGAAGAGGTGAAAAGGTGAAATGGTGAAAAGGTGGAAAAGTGGAAGGGTGGAGAAAGTTGAAAGCCTTTTGTAGATGTTGCGTGTCAACAGAACCTTTCACCTTTTCACTTTTTCACCTTTCTTATATTCCATTGTTTTCAGTTTCGTCGAAAGCCTCGTCGGCCATGCTTGTGTAGAGCTTGTGGCGTTCGATGTTGTCCATGGCCAGTTCGGGATGTTCCATTTCGCATTGTTTGGCGTTTGACAGGCGGCTGAAGAAGTTCATCCTCGTGTCCGCGTCCTTTTTCATGACGGCCATCGTGCCTGCGGCCGAGTAGTCGAAGTTGCGTGCGTTGCGTATTGACATCTTCATGGCCACTTCCGCCGAGTCTTGGTTTGCGCCCATGTAAGTGAACGTCCAGCCCTCGTCCTTAAGTTCTTCAACGAGTCGCCTTATGCTTCCGCCGTTGTATTCACTCGACGAGTTTTCCTCTCCGTCGGTGATGATGGTGACTACTACTACTGAGTCTTCAATGTCTTTTACGTGTTTGCGCATTGCGGTCAGCGTTATGCCCATGGCATCGTAGAGCGGTGTGGTGCAGCAGGGCATATAGTCGTTCAATTCCAACGGCTGGGCGTCGTTGGCCTGAACTTTGTCTAACAAGTATTGCGTGCCGCATCCGCAGAAGGCCACGAGCGTCACGAAGTGGTCTTGCGTGTCGGCGAATTTCTCTTGGGCCTTTTTAATTCCGGCCAGCGTTTCGTTGAATCCGTCCACGGCGGCTTTGCGTATGCAGTTCATCGAACCGCTGCGGTCGAGTATAATCACGTTGTATACCTGTGTCTTTTTTACGGCGTTGTTATTTTCCATGACTTTTGTTTTTTTATAGTGTTGTTTCTGCTTATTCCTCCGCCGTGCTTTTGTGGTTTGCCGGCTTAGGCTTGTTAGGCATTTTTGCGTCGCGACATTCTTCGCCTGTTTACATGTATAGAGCTGACTTTTTCATAAAAATATCAGTGAACCGAAACTTTTTATTGAATATCCGCAATCAACCTAATGTTTTCACTTCCCTTTAAGCAGTCGGCTAGTATTTGTCATTGCCTGAATGAGAATGGAGATTAGGTTGATTGCGGATATTCAAATTTTTTTCTATGCGGTTTTACGGTTATAAGGTTTATGGTTGTGGGAGGTAAGGAGGACAACTGTACCCCACAACCCTATGGCCGTAAAACCGCACAACTTTATAACCACGTCAGTTCGGTATAAGAAGAATGTAATCATTTTAAAAACAAATTATACAATTCTAAACCGTAATAAGTCTGTGGCATGCCGTCATTGCCTTAACGGCATGCCACAGACTTATTACGGTTTAGAATGGATTCCTTTTCATTATACCGAACAGACCTTACAACCGTAAAACCTTACAGCCGCATAACCTTACAACCGTAAAACCTTACAACCGCATAACCCCAACAACCCCATAACACAATGGCCGCAAATCACTGGTTCCGCTGACATATTGATTTCGCTTGAAGCTTCATGACTGCGTTATTTTGAAATTAAAATATCTTGGGCGGAAATATCGCAAGAAAAGGCGTGCAATCGTAACTCGTTGGTAATGTTAGGTTTACTTTCGGTAAAGCCGGAGTGTGCAATTCCGTACGGCCGTTTTTGTGCGTAACCGTCGGCAAAAGGATAGCTGTTACAGTGTAAAAGGCAGCTTTTCAGTCGGTAAAAGGGCGGTTTTTGATGTCAAAACACGCCGTTTTATTGGCGTAAAAGCATCGTTTTCTCGTCGGAAACGCACTTCCGATACCCTCAATCATGATTATCTGCAAGGAATAGGCTGCGGTTGCTACTGTAGCTGTTTCCTGTTTTAAGGACTTTGGTTGACATTTCTAGGATGACACATTGCAGGCGATGCGACTCTTGCCCTTACTTTTTGCTTTTCTTATCCAATCTTGTAGAGGCATGGTCTGATTAAGGCAGTGTAGCATAATACCAAGGTCGGGGATATTTATGCCTTACGGAAAGTTAAACTTTACATGTGTAAATCTATTGTTTACAATATGAAAATTTTTACGCACGATTTGTTTGATTTTGCATTAAAAGTTCTGCTAATATCTGACAATTTGCTATATTTGTAAGCGGATGCACGTAAATCGTGCCGTCATACGGCTAAGCCGTAGGCTCTCACGACCGTAAAACATATAAACCTTAAACACTATAAATTTGGAAATTACGATTATGGCATGTTTACGCATATATACCGATGACTTGCGTATAGCCCAGGCCATCCTGCGCCGCGACGAACGTACAGTGCGCCAGTATTTCTACCTGCACTGTTATCCGCTCTTCAAGGCGGTTTACGACAATTATTATACCGACTGCGAGTCGTGCGTCGAGTTCATCCACGAGATATTCGTCCTCGTACTCACGCAGAGCCGTACTACGGGTCGCTGCCAGCTGCAAAACTACCGCGGCGAGAGCACGCTCGCCAGCTGGCTTAAGTCGGTCAGCCTGTTTTACTGTTACAGGAAGTACGTCAGGCGGGAGCGCGTGCGCGTAGTCCGTCCGTCGGACGACGTTGAAGAAAAAGGCAACGCCACTGATAGGAAAATAGATTCGGCAGGCTCTTGTGAATTAGACACGGCCGTGTTGAACCGCGAGGACGCCGAGCGGATAATCGCCATGATGCCCAACAAGCGCTACGCCCGGCTGATACGCCTGCGCTACCTTGACCAGTGCACCAACGAGGAAACGGCCTGCGCCCTCGGCATGACCATGGAGAATTATTACAACAAGCACAAGCTTGCGAAGAGGCAGTATGAACAAGTATGCGGAAAGGAGGCCAGCAATGGATAGAAAGTTAACTCTCCCGGTAAGCCCCGAACAGTTCGCCGCTTACCTTGACGGCAACCTGACAGACGGTGAAATGGCACGCATCGAGCGCCTTGCCGCCACTGACGAAGGCATGCGCGAACTGCTCGCCGCCAACGACGCCGTTGACGACTGGCTTGATGAAAACGGGTCGGCTGAAGATGATGTCCCTGAAACATTGCGTAACGGAGATTTCACGATACCCGATATCGACGACAGCCCCTTACGCAAGTTCGGCTTATGGGACGGTGGCCTGGTTGGTTCAGGCGTGGCCTGCGCCTGCGTTTCGCCCGTCGGCATGCTTGGCGGTATGATCGCCGATTGTTTCAATGAATCTGATAATGCTGATTCTCCAATTGACGACACCGTCTTTACGGAAGGAAGTGAGGACGGCGGCGGGATGGAAGAATAAGAAGAGAATATTATTTTGACAGTCGATAAAAGTAACATATAATATGAAGTGTAATTATTGTGGAGAACTACTACCCAATGATGCTAAGTTTTGTCCGTCGTGTGGGCATAAAATAATAGTTGAAAGGAATCATTGTCCTCAGTGCGGAACTATGATGCCTGAAGATGCTTTGTTCTGTCCCAATTGTGGAAATAGTGTTTCAAGTGTGGATGATGGACCAAAGGTTAGGGATTATTATTATACCGACGGTACATGGTCAACAGTGCGTGATGAAAGTAAGACCGTGGCTGGCATTGTTGTTAATACAAAGACTACAGAAATAGAAAGATCCCATGGGTGGACGCATGGGCAAATAATAGCTACGCAGTCGGCTAATATAGATAAGATAGAGGTAAGTTATAAGGAAAAATACGGATTCCTTAACATGAGGGAACGTATGGTTACGAAACTCACTGATAAGTTGAAATGGGGTACTGACCGTATGTTGCCTTCTCCGCATAAGTGTTTTTTTTATAAAGACAATGTGAAAAAATTATTGGATGATAGAGATGGGTATTTGTATACAAATTCAGGACACACTATTGGTGATGAATTTGAAATTTTCAATGCGGTTCGTAAATTTCCTGTGTCACTACCCAAAGGTAAAACCTCAGGATGGTATGTGCCGGCAATCGGTCAGTTGATAGATGTTGTTGAGAATATTGCCGGTGTATCCGTAAAATGGAAAGATAATGGTTATTTAGATATATTAGTAAAGTCTGCGAATACAAAAGAATTTTATGATGTGTCTCTTGACTTTTTTACGGCATTAGGATATCGATTTCCATGGCCAATAGCTTCCAGCTCAAGTTATCATCATGATGGAGGATGTGGTATATGTTTGGATTTCGTGAATTTAAATTTAGATGGGAAAGAGGAGTTATGGATAAATTTAAGTAACAAAAAGAATATACGTTGCTTCACGGTTTTCCCGATGGCGGCATTTTGATTAATTTTGAGTTTTTGTACGGTCGTAATTTTGTGGAGGGCTGGAAGAGAAATGTAATTGTGTATTATAATAAAAATGATTTATAAATTTAAATAACAATTAATATTATGACAAAGATACAAGGTGAAATAACTCCGTGGCCGGGAGCCACGTCGTCAGAGATACAACAGGAGTATGTAGATACTTGTGCTGTTAAGTCTCAACAGATTATAATGAAAACTTTTGGTATTGACATACCGGAAAGTGAACTTGTGGCAGAAAGTGCAAACAAAGGATACTATATGCCTGGGTGTGGTTCGGATCCGGACCAAGTGGGGAAGCTGCTTAACGACCACGGCATCGCTACGACACCACATGAAAATGCAAATGTGTATGATTTAGTGGGAGAACTTGCACAAGGACATAAAGTGATAGTAGGGGTGGATGCCGATGAATTATGGCAACCGTCATGGTATAATGACATATTCGGCGAGCAGGCAAATCATGCTCTTGTAGTTACGGGAATAGACACCACAGACCCTGAGAATGTAAAAGTTATAGTGACAGACCCGGGAACAGGCGACGTGGCAAAGGAATACCCCTTGGAACAGTTTATCGATGCTTGGCATGATTCCAACTGTTTTTACGTGACAACCAACGCCCCTGCCCCGAAAGGAAGTGACGGTATGTCAGGATTTGACTATGAAGTAGGGCACTTGCCGTTTGTTTGTAACATCCCGTTTGACAGCTATATGCCGCTCGTTAATCAGTATGATATTTTTCATGATGACATAATGAAGAATATGCAGCAATGCCTTTCTGATTTGAATGACGGGGAAGATATGCCTGTGCAGGGCTTTCATGATGCTTTTGACCACATGAACAGTGTACAGAAAATGATGCAAGATGCATGGGATGATACAGTGCAAGCCCATTCGGTAAATATTAATGACCATTTGCTCAACGACCATTGGGATTGGAATACATTTAAATCTGATTTACCCGATTACATTGATTTGTCGGGTTATGACGCAATATAATTTAATTTATGTAACTAATTATGAACATCTACTTACGGTTAATAAAGTTATGGATGAAAATATTATAAAGCAGTCTTCCGCTATAAGGAACGACCTTTCAGAACTTTGCAATAAGGTTTTGGACTGCACAAGGAAAGACGGTTTCCCTAAAGACGATGATTCATTGGCGACAACGATGAAGTCTTTGAAAAACGATGTTTATGATGTAGTGGTTTGCGGTGAAGTTAAGAAAGGTAAGTCGTCGTTGATAAATGCCATTTTAGGCGAGGATTTGCTTCCTGTGGATACAAGAGTAGCTACTTCGCAAGCTTTTCGTATAATCAATGATGAAAGCCGGGCTTTTTATTTAGTACATACGGATGGTACAAAGAAAGCTATCAAGAAAGAGGATCTTGATAAATACGGATCTCAAGTAAGGATAGACAAGGATGGTGAGATGATAGAGTTTGACAAAATTGTGGACTACATGGAGGTGCATGTGCCCATACCGTTTCTCCCGAAGTCTATTGTTCTTGTGGATACTCCCGGACTTGGCGCCATTTATGCAAACCATGCTTTGGTTACGATGAGGCATTTGGCCAAGTCATCTGCAGTTATTTTTGTGATGGACCCTGCTAATCCGCTGACTGATGCAGAGATAGGTTTCCTCGAAAAGATTACGGATATAACTTCTAATGTTCTGCTTGTTATGACAAAGCAGGATAATTATAATGAAAGTTATATTTCCACAATGATTGCTCGTAATATTGAAATATTGGGGGAAAAAGGTTTCAAGGAACGTTTTGACAAAGGAAAAATAGAGATATTGCCTATGTCCAGTCTGTGTTTGCGCACTGTTTCGGATGAAGGTCTTGAACAGGAGGAACGTAATATATTCTATGAGGTGAGCTGTTTTGAAAAAGTTAAAGCTGAGTTACTTAACATGATAGAGTCGACAATCGCATTGTCGAAAAACGTTGCGACGTTTAATGCGCTTAACGGTTATAATACGCGTGTGATGTCTGCTGTAGCAGAAATTGATGCTGTATTGAAATCTCCTGATGAGGGTAAGCAGCTTTTGGTTAGAAAACAGCATGTGAAAGCTAATTTCCAGGCTAAGTGGGGAGTCAATGGCAGCGAGCAGAAAGCAATTGTTGCAGAAGTTAACGCGTTGGTTGGTGCTTTTTCAACTAAGGCAACTGCTCTTTTCAATCCAGGTTCAGAGTTGTATAACAAACTTCTTTCTGAAATCGAATGTATAAGCAGTTATGATGAAGCTAAAAGTTATGCGGAGACGTTCCCAAACCGTATGATGACCGAATATATGCAGGCGTGGCAGGCTCTTAATGAGGATTGTGCTTCAAGAATAGCAAATGTCTTGTCTAAATTCCAAGAAAAAGCAGTTATGGAATGGAATAAAGAATTGCGTGGAGGACTTAGTAAAGATGTAACATTGCCGCCATATAAACTTCCTGAGTATGGTTTAATGGATAAATTTAATTTTACAAAGGGAGGATGGTTCACTTTGTTTTTTGTCGCTTCCGTATTTAATGTAGGGTTGACTTTGGCTGCTTTGCCAATAGCGTTTATTATTGGATGGTTTACAGGTAAGAACGCCAAGATGAATCAAATCAAGATGAAACTAAGAGATTACCTTAATCAAAATTTAGCGACATTGCGTTATCAGGTGTTTGTAAATCCGATGGATGCAAACGATACTCTTTCGGTAACTCTTTTTGAAAGTACAAAGGCTAAGCATTTGCAAGTAGCACAAGACGCCCTTAAGCATATTTACGACGAGAGGCTTTCCGTGGTTGAGGCAGAGGTGAAAAGCTTAAACGACCAGATTGCCGCTATTGGCGTGAAAAGGAGTGAAATGGTTCGACAATTACAAACAATGAAAGATATGTGGAATCCGATTTATACTAAGCTCGGGGTTATTAGAGAGGAATTTGCGAAGCTTGAAAAAACTATTGCCGCAAAGAATGTTGCCGTATGAGTGTTTTGGGAATTGATTTCGGTACGTCTTATAGCAGTGCGTCTTTTGTCAATGCAGATGGCAAGCCTGAAGCAATAAGGTTTTCAGGTAATGATATGAAGATGCCGTCGCTTGTATCCTTTTTTAATAATGCTCAACCTTCGGTTGGATATGATGTGGATTGGATGCTGCGCAATGGCTTTCCCGCCATGAGTGATGTGGATAAACGTAAATTCATGTCAAGTTTGGTGAAAAGTATCAAACGATCGTTGAAGCCTAATGGCGTGGAGTGTGGGCATAGCCATAGGCAAGTTGTTGCTTTAGTATTGAATCACATCCGTGAAGAATCAGATAAGGCTTGTGCTCCTAAGCATTTTGACGAACTTGTACTTACGCATCCTGTACAGTTTGAGGAATGGAAGAAGAATTTGCTCATTGATGCTGCTCGTGAGGCAGGCTTTAAAAAGGTTGAATTATTGGAAGAACCCGTTTCGGCCGCAATAGGATATTTGCGCCATGAAAGTGTGGAAAATGTCCGTGGTATGTTGGTTTATGACTTTGGGGCTGGTACTTTCGATGTGGCATACGTTACGAAACATGAGGGACGTTTTATCGTTCCGATACCGCCAAAAGGCGATTCAAGGTGTGGTGGCGATGATATTGACAATGCCATATATGAATATGTAACGGCTAAGTCGGCACCTATCATGGGCGATGAGTTTACCAAACAGCGGGACTTGAACCTTTTGCTGTCTTGTAGAAGCTGGAAAGAACGTCTGTCGACGATGGCATCCGTACCTATTGGCATTCAGTCAAAGCTGGATTTGCGTAAGCGCTACTCGGGAATCTTTGAACAACGTATGCTTGAGAGCTTGGCATTGCCGTTTATCGATCGCACCGTGAAACTGACTAAAGAGGTTTATGATGAAGTAAAAGAAAACAGACTGCCACTTGATTTCATTTTGCTAATAGGTGGTAGCTCGCAGATGCCATTGATAAGCAAAAGGCTGAATGCCGTCTTGCCCGGCGTGAATATACGTACAACAGGAACGGTTGATATAGCTGTTGCACTTGGGGCTTCTTACTATTCCATTAATCCAGTGGAAGTAAATCCTGAAAAGGAATGGTGCTATTGTATGTATGACGGTCGGAAAATATTGAAGAGTTATAATTTCTGCATTTATTGCGGAAAACCGAATTTTTATAAAACTAAGAAATTTTGAATACTATAGAAGAGAGCGAAAAGCTCATAAATACAGCATGGAGTCTGTTTAAGGAAATACCTTTAGGACGGGAGCATCTTGAAGATTTGTCAGCCTTGAAGGTAAAGCTCCACCAGCCGTGTGAATTAGCCATTGCCGGAAAGGTGAAGGCTGGTAAGAGTTCGTTTCTAAATGCACTCATTGGTGAGGAACTTGCCCAGGTCGGGGATGTGGAGACTACAGCCACTATAAATAGGTTCTGTTATGGCAAGCCTGAAAATCCACGACGCCCGGTGAAAGTTGTTTGGGATGATGGTAGGGAAACTTATGAGCCGTTGGAGTTTATGAACAGTTTGCAGGGTTTTGATGATAAGGTATTGGATGTTGCTTCGAGAATATCTTATCTTGAATATTGTGTAGACAATCCTCTGCTCAGAGAACTTACATTAGTAGATACTCCCGGTACGGGCGCTGTTGTTGATACTCATCAGGAAGTTGCTGAACGATACTTTAATTTGAGGGAGAAACACAAGGAGCAAACACGTAGGTGTACAGCTCATGCCGATGCTGTGGTGTATCTTTTGGGAGCTGTCCCAAACATTAGGGATAAGTCGCATCTTGATGATTTTCGGAAAAACACCGAGGATGGTATGCCGCTTAATGCAATCGGTGTGCTTTCCAAGGTGGATATTGACATGCAGTTGCTTGCTAACAGGAAAGAACAGGCGCAGTATCTTGCGGACAGTCTTAAAGACCAATTGGCGACAGTTATCCCTGTATCGGCAGGATTGTATAAGGTGTTGAAAGATAAAGAGCATCTTTTTCCTGAATGGCATAAGCTTTTGAGGGAAATTGAGAAGGCCAAGTTTGCATTGATGTTGAAGGAGAAGAAAATATTTCTTCTTCCTACATATTCTAACATACCTGTCGAGACGAGGAAAAATATGATTGGAGATATTGATTGGCCTATTTTCAGAACTATCGTAAGCGTGCTTTATGATGTAGAGGATGTTAATGAAGCAGTACGTCGGCTTTATGATATTGCAAATATCGATGAGGTGCGACGGATTGTTGAGGATTATTTCTTTAAAAGGAGTAAGTCTATCAGGTGTGCCAATGTTCTTGCGGAACTTTATTCTATATGTTTGAAAGTGCTGTCTACCGGTATTTTTCAGTTGCGTATTGAAGATGCGAAATTTGCAAAATGGCAACGTTTTGTATCCCAATATAAGGATTGTTCAGATGTGGACGGTCTTCTGGATTATTTAGCTACACATCATAAGGGTAAACCGGATATAGACAGGCTTGAATTGGAAATAAGAACGAAATTGAAATCTCCAATCGAACAGCTTAGGAATAGCATCATGCAGGACGACTATGACTTCCAAATGTTAGTATTGATGCAAAACAATAGGGCTGAATTCTCAGAAGATGAGTATGATGAGTTCCGATGTTTGTTTTCACGGTTTAGCGGTGATGGTAATTTGAACGATAAGCAATATGTGGCACAGAGGATTGATTTTTGGCGTGGAGAGGAGTTTTTTGTTACTTCAGGAGTAAAGCGTCAGATTATACATAGTGCTATTGATAAGTATAATTTAATTTATTTAAATGAAATATGAAATATTGCAGTAAAAAACATGGCAATCCTGACGATGCAGAATTTTGTCATGAGTGTGGTGAAAAACTACAAGAAAAAAAACGCAAAGGTGTCAGGATGTGTCCGAGATGTGGAACTGCATCTTTGGATTATGGCTATTGTACTCATTGTGGGTACATATTTTCTTCAGGTGGTACAATGCCGGGCTATAAAATGCCTTTCATAGAAATAAAACATTGCCTTAAATGTGGCATGGTTAATTCAAAGGATGCCGAATTTTGTCTTGAGTGTGGATGTAAGTTGGGGAAGCCGATATCTATTCCGTCAGAGTTGGAACAGCGCTTAAAATATTTGAAACAGGATCATAAAAAGAAATGTAGGGAATGTGGGTACGCTAATATAATATATGCAAAGTTTTGTGTTAGTTGTGGACATGAATTTGACGAACAATCGCAGCCTGAATATAAAACAGTTACTGTTCCGTTGGAGAAATTGAAAAAATGTAAGGTGTGTCAACACTGTAAGGCGGTTAATTCAAATGATGCCGAATTTTGCGCAGAGTGTGGGGCAAGCCTTACTCAACAATCAAAGCCTAAGCCACAGCCAACTCCTAAGCCTCAACCTAAACTGAATAATGGTGAAAAGGTTTGTCAAAAATGTAAGACTGTTAATCCAAATGATGCGGAATTTTGTGCAGGGTGTGGGGCAAGCCTTACTCTACAACCAAAACCAAAGCCACAATCTACTCATAGACCTCAACCCACACCTATGCCTCAACCAAAGTCGGAACCACAATCAAGTTACAGTTCAAATAGTTCTAATAATTTAAGTTGGGGATGCTTGTTAGTACCATTATTATTTGGTGTTATAGCAATTTTAATTTGTGTGTATGGTGGATTTTGGAAGGATTTTTGGTTGTATGTGGGTATAGGATCACTTCTTGTTGGTATTGAAGAACTTATTAAGAAATTAAAGCGTTTATTTTAAAATATATGGTTTATGAAAAATACAAATGAAGAAAACAGACAGAAAACCACATCAGCTAATAAATTTACGGATAAGTGGCGTTCGTTTTTATATAGATGTGGTTCGTATTTGTGTAAGTTAGGAGAAGAACCTGTTGTTGAATATAAAAGCGTAAGTGGTAATTTTGACACAGGGCTTATTCCTAATGGTGATAGAAGTAACGGTATACACGCAGTCGGGAGTGTTGAACCTTTTGGTGAAAACGAAGAGGTGGATGATGTATCTTCAGTAAAGGTCACGGATGCCGTTTCAGGTGAAAAAGTATTGAAGAAAACTGTTGAATTGATAGAGGCTTACGATAGGGATATTGCTTCTGTTAATAATGAAATGGCAAAAAATCTTTACACGGATATTGCGACAAGGTTGGTTGACAGTCTGATTGCAGCCGGATGTGAACCCATTTGTCCACAAGCAGGTGAACCGTTTGATATCATTCAGCATACAACAATTCCTTTCTCTATGCCTGATAGCTCTATAATAAAGCAGACGCTGAGAATGGGCGTTCGTTTAAACGGGGTGGTGTATGTTAAAGCTATTGTGCAACTTGAAGAAGAACAAGATGAAATATTGTAGTAAGAATCATAGCAACCCCGATGATGCCGTGTTTTGCGCAGAGTGTGGAGAAAAATTGGTTGAGCATCGGGCTGATAATGAAATGGTATGCTCGGAATGTGGCGCAAAGAATCCTAAAGATGCTTTGTTCTGTAACGAGTGTGGTGTGGATTTAAATAAGGAAGAAACTACTTCAACCCAGTCAACACAATCGACTACTTCAAGTTCGTCAAGCAATTTTTCAACAGGAAATTATAGTTCGCAAAGTTCTTTTTTCCAAAATTTGAGAGCTCGTTTTAAAATTGCAGAATTTGATTTGGGTAAAGCTTTTGTATGGTCACTTTTGGCAACGGCTGTTTCTTCCGTGTATTCCATTGTGTTTACATTCTACTATTTAGTGGAATATGGAGGTTACGAATGGGATTGGTTGGCTTTGCTGTTGTTTAGTGTTCTGGCAATTTTGTCGTTTAATGGAGTGTTGAATTTTAGTAAAGGATGGCTCAAAGCTTGGAAGATAATTGTTCCTTTGGAGGCCATTTCTTTGTTTGGAAGTGGTACTAACATGGTAAATGTTTACGGTGGAGAATGTACGTTTCTTCATTGGTTGTTCTTGATTTTGCTCATAATTGGGTATGTCGTAGTGTTGAATATTTCAAAAGATAAAAATTCTTACTTTTATTAAGGTCATGAAATGTTTATATTGTAACGCAGAAATACCTATGGGTAGTAAGTTCTGCATGAGTTGTGGTAAGAAAATACTTCTTTGTCCGAAGTGTAAATACGGCCCTTTGCCTTCAAATGCTGTATATTGCCCAAATTGTGGTGAAAAACTTGTTAGTCCAAGTATATGAAGTTCTCTTCATTCAGGTGTACGATTTGAGTTTTAATGGGGTATCGAATTGATTTTTGTTGATGTTAAAATTAATGTGAATTGGACTCGCCTCATGTCCTGCATGTGGAGGTTCGGGACAGCAAACGGTATACCAATAAGCTGCTTTTGGCGTTGTAATAGGTGGTCTTTTACATGTTAGTAGATGGTAAACGAGCAAGTGATAAGCGGTTTATTGCAAAGTGCCATTGTTTTTTAAAAAGTTTTAATGTCACAATGTCACATCGTGGTGTAAGGGGTTGGGAGTCAGGATGCTACATTGTGATGATTGGTATAAAAGCACGTTCACCACTGTCACATGTGTGATAGTGGTGAACGTGGCACTGCGCTTAATGTCACCATGTAACATTTTGGTAATTAATGCTTTGGATGCTATTGTGACATTGTGACGTTAAATGCGGCGTGAATTTGACAATCCTGTTTCTATAGTTTCAGATACAGTTCCACCCCGGTCTGCACTGGGTTGCCCCGTTGTGCGAACCAAAGTTCGCTGCCCGACGCTGAGCTGCTGAAAGCAAAGGTTGCATAGCGCGTGTTTGTGGTGTTACGGCTCCATATGTTCAGCGAGATTTTGTCCCATTGAATGCCGGCGTGCAAGCCAAGCAAGGCATAAAACGGCTGGGAAGCCGAGTTTGCTTCGTCCCAGTATATGCGTCCTTGCGCGGCTATGTCTGCTCCCAACAGCAGGGCGTGGGTTGCGTTGGTGTTAAGCGGCAGTCTTAAATCGGCGCGTGCCCCGAGGGTATGGCTTGGCACGAAAGGAATATGCTTGCCCTCATAGCTGATACTTTGGCCTTCACTGTCGGTTTCTGTGTAATGTGTGAACTCTACGTTAGTGAACGAATAGGTAGCCGACCAGGACAAACGGTCGTCCCATGCACTTCCACGCAAAGCCGCTTCCACGCCTAGACTGCGGCTGCGGCCGGCGTTGACCATCATTCGCCCGAAGCCGTAAGTGCCAGCCATTACAGACAGTTGTTGGTTGCGTATGAGCATGCAATATGTAGACAAGTCGGCGTGCATCATTCCGTCGAACAGGTTGAGGTGGGCGCCCACTTCGTAGTTCCAGCTTACCTCCGGCTTGTATGTTATGGTGCCGTTTACACGCTTGTAGTCGTCGGCGGTGTGTGATATTTCGTAACTTCCCGTCATTGCCTTGTCAGCGTTTGCCATAAGTTCTGACTGGAGTATGTCGGAAAACATCTGTATGTTGTATCCTCCGGCCCTGTAGCCTTTGCTTACAACGGCGTAAACGTTGCTTCCTGCATCGTCGACGGTAAGGTTTAATCCTATCTTAGGCAGCAGTTGGCTGTATCCGTTGTTGGTGTTGCGTGCAAGGGCGGAACTGAGCGTGTTTGCCGCTTGCTGTCCCATGACGTTGGCATTTACTGTCATTGCCGCGCTCGTTTCATAGTCTACGCTTACGCGGCTGTAGTCATATCGCAAGCCTATGGTTGCCTGTAATGACGGTGTAAGTGTCAGGCTGGTTTCATGGAATATTCCTATGTTGGCTTGAGGTGTGTGGAACAAGGCCGGTACCGCCATATTAACGCCCACATTTATGCCGCCGGCTTTTTCTATTGCGGCTGCAGCTGCGCTTTCTGCCATTGCCGGAGGCATTCCTGCGGCTATCATCTTGTCTGCCATTGCTTTAAGTATTGATGAATACATGGCTGACTGTATGCCTGAGGATATGCGGCCGGTAAAGTCATTGTCAAAGTAGACCGGTGCTTCGGTCTTAAGCCATTGGTAAGAGCCGTATAATCCGGAGGTGTGTTGCCATGCGCTGCCGGTCTTTCCTTTTATGGTAAATTCCTGCGTAATAACGTTCAACAACTGGCGTTGGCATAGGTGCATGAAGTCTTCTGGCAGGTAGTCCTGGTCCATATTCATGCAATCGTCAAGGAACTGGTAACTTGTTTGCGAACTTATGCTGGCGTTGTCGAGTTTGTAAGTCAGGTTCAGACCGGTGTTGAGCATGTTGCGCTTATATGTGTTTGAGCGGTTTGCCGCAGGTGCCGATATGTGACGGCTGTCAGGGTTGTATATGCCGTAGGCAAATGCGTTTTGTAGCGCGTACTGGTAGTCTGCTGTAAAATCGGAGGTCAGTCGTGTGCCTGGTTTGTATATTATTCTGGTTCTTGCACCAGCTTCATTGCTCTTGTCGGCTCTTTCGCCGGTCGTGGCATTGCGCATGAAGCCGTTTTGCCCATTGTAGAATGCGGCTACAGAGAATGCTGTTTTGTCGTTAAACTTATGGTAGTGTGCGGCTTCAATGTTGCGATAGAATTTTGTACCAAGGCCGAGGCTTACTTCCGTGCCTTGATGATTCATGGGATTCTTAGAGTGCAGTCGTATCAGTCCGCCTTCGGTGTTCATTCCGTATAGCGTGCCTTGCGGTCCGCGCAACACGTCGGCGCGGTCTATCTGGTAGAGGTGCATGTTATACGAATTCTTGCTTACGAGCGGAATGCCGTCAAGGTAGATGCCTACGGCAGGGTTGTTGACGCGCGAGCCTATGCCGCGCACGTATATTGCAGACGTAAGGCGCGAGCCGTAAGCAGGCATGGCAAACGACGGCACGTATGCGCTCAGGCCGTTGAGGTCGCGTATGCCGGTGCTTGCAAGGTCCTCGCCTGTGAGTATTGTTGAACTTAGGGGCTGTCTGCGCAGGCGCAGGATGTCTTTGGGATGCGACACAATTACGACCTCGTCAAGGTCGTACACCCGTGAAGAGTCTGATGCCGCTGCACCTGTGGCTGTACCACCGGTAATTGCCGCCGTAGGATTGCCGGCATTAATGCCGCTGGCTGGTGTGAGGGCATGGAGTTGCGCTCCCGTGGCCATGGCCACGCATAATACTGTTGCTGCTTTTTTGATTGTCATTGCGAGCTTTTTACCTTAGTTGTTGTTACAGAGCGCAAAGGTAGTTATAATAGCTTTAATGCACAATCATTATTTATGTGGATTTTTTGTTGTGGAAAGTTCTGGTTTACAAGTTCTCCCTGCCGCATGAAGGACAACGGCCTTTGCCACTCATAGGCGCGCCGCAGTTGCCGCATACGTATGTCTGGCGGAACTTGGTAAAATAGCGTTTCAAGGCGACATACAAGTAGGCTGCGTAGAGGAAATACCCGACGAAGTAAAGGGTGGTAAGGCTGAAAACTATGTAATTCACCGCACATACTGCTGCCAGTCCGCACAGGTAAAGTAACGCCTGGCCGGTTGGTAGGATGTTTCGTACAACGTCGACGGCTGCCAATCCGACAATCAACATAGCCCAAACAGACGCAATGAATATGCCGAGAGTAGGCGGTACGTTGAACGGGTTGAGGGTAGGATGGAAGTAGAAGTGGCGCCACATGTCGGGGGCAAACATCTGTATGCTTGAATAGAGTGTTGCGCTTGATGCGACGATGAGGGCAAGCAGGGTGGGATAGAACGAGTTTATGTCGTTGAAGTGTACTATCTTGGCGTTGCGCCTGAGTATGGTGCGTGTAAGGTAGGCCGACGAGATGACGCTTATTATAATAAGGAATATAAGAAGGTGGGTGTCGGAAAACGTGGAAATGAACTGCGATATTGGGTCGCTCGGCACTACGCAGGGCAATAGGCTTGACTCGTGTATCCAGCCGAACGTTTCCTGGTCGCGTGCCACTTGTATCCATACCGTGTCGATAGAGTCTGCCGGTATAATCCTTATGTCGGCCACGGCAATGTGGTCGTGGCGGTATATGGCCACGGTGTCGGTAGGCAGACGGCTTATAACTTCTTCGGGCTGTTGCCTGACGAGGTTTACCGAGTCGGTCTTTACAACGAAGTTGTAGTTAATGGAGTAGTGGTGTGTGGCGGCGAATTTGGCCGAGTCTGCCTGCTCCTGTGTCATCGGGGCGGATGCGTTGTTGGGCTTTCCGCTTCGGTAACAGCTTGACAGCATCATGAGCGACGCTATGGCAAGAATTGTTATTATTGCTTGTACGTAGCGCAGGCGTCTTTTTGTTGTTTGTCTACTCATTGTTTTATCTGCTGTTTGGGCCTTTGGTCTGATTGTTCGTATCTTTGTCATGCCGGGTGTCGACAAATATTTTCATCTCGCATTTCTTACAGTCAAACTGCAGTCTGAAGCTCCTGCCGTCAGCCATGCGTAGATATAACGGTTCGCGCCATGCGGCCGGTTTTCCGCCGTGCTTGGTGCAGTGGCCAAGCGAATACCTTATGCAGTGGCGGCATTGCATTATCTGCAAGTCGTCAGGCTTTTCCCTTTCGACGGCAGGACGTATGCCGGCAAGCCCTTCCTTGTCGTAAAACCTTCTGGCTAGTTTGTTAGATACGTTGTATTGGTAAGACAGTTCCTTAGGATAAGTGGCTGCTTCCAATCGTTCTGTTTGCGACTGTGCGCCTGCCGTTCCCACACGCATCGCGGAGCGCAGTTTTTCGGCAAGCTGGTCCGTTGCGGCGCGGCGCATGTCGGCGAGCGTACTTGAGGGAATGAAGAAGTTGAATGTGTCGGGCGAGAATGCCACTCCGGCACACTTGAACGGGGTGTTGCCGAGTTTTGACAACTGCTTTATTATGTTGTCGCGCTGCGGCTTTATTGCCTCCTGCTTTTCTGTTTCCGTATCGACAGTGGCGCATACGCCGTCTACGGTGCTTATTGTAAGGCTGAATCCTGCCCCTTTGTCTTCGAGCGTCATGTTTACGTCAATCTTGCGTTCCGCGCTCTTGTGCGACAATTCTTTCTCGAAAGCCTGGTCGTTGTTACGGTAAAGCTCGGTGCCGCGCTTCAGTCCCTGTGGCATTTTAAGAGGGAAAATCTTGTTGCCTTCGGCTCTGTTCACACGGAAACCGGTCAGCTCGCCGTCGCTGCCTATGAAGCACAGGCCGTCGCCATTGGCAAACGATGCGGTCCCGGCCACTGTGAACCAGTTGGCGTGCGTTTCCTTGACGTGGCCTACGTGTTCACCCATTGCCTTGGGAGTCTGGAACGACGCTATGTCGCCCCGCCGTCCGTTAATGAAATAGTCGGTAAAGCCTCGGTTGAAAGTCTTGTCCAGACATGGAGTGAACGTGTAGCTGCATTTGCCCCGCGACGCCCTGCGGTAACGTTCGGGGTTGCGGGCCACCAGCTCGTCGAGCCTTTGGCTGTAAGCGGCTGTAACGTTCTTGACGTATGTGATGTCCTTAAGTCGTCCTTCAATCTTGAACGACGTAACTCCGGCCTCAGCCAACTGGCCTATATAGTCGGCGCGGCACATGTCCTTTAGCGACAGCAGATGGCGTCCGCGTACTATCGTCCGCCCGTCGGCGTCCTCAAGGTCGAACTTCAGGCGGCAGAACTGTGCGCACTCGCCACGGTTAGCGCTGCGGTTGAAACAGTATTGTGAGGCGTAGCAAAGTCCTGAATAGCTGACGCACAAGGCTCCGTGTACGAATGCCTCAAGCTCTACGCCAGGCACGGCGTCGTGTATGTTTCTTATCTCGTCGAACGAAAGTTCGCGCGCAAGCACCACGCGTTTGAATCCGTGTCCGGCCAGCCATGCCACTTTCCCGGCCGAGCGGTTGTCGGTCTGCGTGCTTGCGTGCAGCTCGATAGGCGGCAGGTTCATCTCCAGGATACCCATGTCCTGTACGAGTATGGCGTCTACTCCGGCGTTGTACAAGCTGTTTACCAGTTTCTCTGTCTCGGTTGTTTCGTCGTCGTAAATTATCGTGTTTACCGTTACATACACCCTTGCGCCGAACGTATGTGCATACTCGCACAGCCCGGCTATGTCGTCTATGGAGTTGCCTGCGGCGGCGCGTGCGCCGAAGCGTTCCGCTCCTATGTACACGGCGTCGGCTCCATGGTCAATGGCCGCCCTGCCGCATTCGGCGTCTTTTGCCGGAGCCAGCAGTTCCAGCGGTATCCTGTTGTCTTTATGTCCAGCTTGCATGTCCTTATTCTATTTTGTCGATGTCGTACGGAGTTTCCTGGTAGACGTAATAATTTATCCAGTTGTTGAAGAAGAGGTTGGCATGGGCGCGCCACCTTACGAGCGGGGCGTTGTCGGGGTTATCGTCCTTGTAATAGTTTACGGGCATTTCAACGTCGTCACGCTTGCCCATGTCGCGCCTGTATTCCTTGTCGAGTGTGTCGGGCGAGTATTCGAGATGTCCCGTGATGAAGAATTCCCGTCCGCCACGCGCCATGACTATGCTCGCACCGCTCTCGTCCGACTCGGCTATCAGTTTCAGCCTGTCGTCGGCCACGATGTCCTCGCGCCTTATCTCCGTATGCCTGCTGTGTGGCATGTAGAAAAAGTCGTCGAAGCCGCGGAATATCGGTAGGAGCGGCTCGGTGACATGCTGCCTGAACACGCCGAACATCTTTTTCGGCAAAGCGTGTTTCCTTATGCCGTAGTGGTAATACAGTCCGGCCTGTGCCGCCCAGCATATATATAAGGTACTTGTTACGTGGCTTTTTGCCCAGTCGAATATCCTTACAAGCTCGTCCCAATAGTTGACGTCCTCGAATTCAAGCAGTTCAACCGGCGCGCCTGTTATTATCATTCCGTCAAACTTCTTGTCGCTCAGCACGTCGAAGTCCTTGTAAAACATCATCATGTGTTCTATCGGAGTATTCTTCGGCGTATGGCTTTTCAGCTTCATGAACGTCACGTCCATTTGCAACGGAGTGTTCGACAATAGTCTTATCAAGTCTGTTTCGGTCGTTATCTTCAGCGGCATCAGGTTAAGTATCACTATACTGAGCGGTCTGATGTCCTGGGCGTGCGCCCTCGACGTGTCCATTACAAATATGTTCTCTTTCTTCAGCGCGTCTATTGCGGGCAGCTTGTCCGGTATTCTTAATGGCATTTATCTTTCTCCTTAATGTTTTGACGAATGCAAACTTACAAAAATTCTGTGGAATATCCGTATAAAAAGCGCAGATAAGCGCAACAATATATAATTATTAAGGTGTCAGAATGGGAAATATGTATCCACATTATAGGTCGTGAAAAAACAAAAAACAGACTCATCGGAGCATCTTTTTTCGTCAGCTGTCTGACAAATGTAATGTTCTGGTGAGTCTGATTTTTATAGTAATACGATAAAATCCAGCCGATGGATTAATCTGACATTATGAAACAGTTTTTATTCTTATAAAAGAATTGTGGCTTTATGTAGTAAGCCTGTCAGTGCTTGTTTCAGAATTTGTGAGCCAGCTCTTTAGCCTGTTCGCAGCCGTCAGTCTTATCTATTTCTCCTTCTTCTAATACTCCGGGAACCAGCACTTCTCCTGCCATTGTCCATTTCAGCAAAGCTGCGCTACGCTCTATCGGTATCTTAACTCCGTCTAAAACAGTCATGTCTTTTTCTTCGCAGCATGCTATTAGGCCACATTTCTTTCCGGCATAGTCTTTTCCGCCAACAACTAAAGAATAAATACGGTCAATGACTCCTTTAATCTGTGACGGTATGGAATACCAGTAAACCGGCATTGTGAAAACAATTGCGTCAGCCTCAAGTATAGCCGGTGCTATAGTGTTGAAGTCGTCATCGAACGAGCAGGCTTTACCTGTCTTGTAACAAGTCTGGCAGGCGTGACATCCTCCTATCTTCATGAATGCGGCGTCAAAACGCTTAACCTCGTGTCCGCACTGTTTTGCTTCGTTTATGAATGCTTCCGTCATGGCAAAGCTGTTGCCGTGTTTGCGCGGACTGCCTGTAATAACTGTTATTTTCATAGCTTTTCTCCTTTCCTTATTTTTTTATTGTGTCAGAGTTTTGATTATAAGCCTTGGCTACGCATTTCCACTCACCGTCAATCTTCATCATAAGCAGATAATCTGTAAAGTCGATGCGTCCTCCCCATTTTTCTTCCAATACACGTACAACGGCGAGTGTCTCTTCTACGTCAATCACATCAACGCGTGCCTTGAATTTGTCGCCTGCGTCCACTGTGTCAACGTTATGATAAAACTGCTGTATGCTGCCATGTTCCAGTTTCCCGTCAAGAAAACCGAACAGCACAGCCTCGTCGATGAACAGTTTCTTTGCATAACTGCTGTTGCCTTCGGAAACACTTTTAACAAAATTCATTGCAGCTTGTTCTACCGCTTTGTATTCTTCTATGTTGGCTCTCATAATTATTTTGTTTTTTGTTATTGTTAACTGCTGCAAATTTATAGTATAGTTGTCATATCCGCAAGTACCGAAAAATTTTTCAGTATATGAAAAATTTTTCGGTATACCATGATTATGAAGAATTATATTTATTTTTGCGCTGTATTAATAATAAACCTGTAAAGTTTATGTACGAAAGAAAGATTCCTGTTGATTTAGACTGTCCGTTACGGCTTACGATGAGTCTTCTTGGCTCAAAGTGGAAGTCTTGCATTCTCGATGAACTGCGTTATAAGAAGTTAAGACCGAGTGAACTCCATAAGATATTTCCTGAAGCAACACCGCGTGTGCTTGATTTACAGCTGAAAGAGTTGGTAGAGGATGGACTTGTGTCTAAGACTATATACCCTGAACTGCCTCCGCGTTCTGAATATTCAATCACTCCTTTGGGGATGACATTAATTCCTATTATTGACGCTATGATTGAATGGGGAAACAGAAATGCAGAACTTTTTGAAAGGAAATATGGAAAGTTGAAATGACCGTGTCGGTCAGACTGCTTTTCGTGTATAGATTTACACCTTATTATATATAGCTTTAGTAACATCGGCTTGTAGATTGTCTTATGCTAATACGACCATAAGTCCTCTTGGGGTTATGACCGTAGGAAAACCTCTCTGAAGCAAATAGGTATCGCCTTTTATATATTTCTGTAACTACTTGATAATCAGTAGATTTATAAAAGGCGCCCTTTCGTGCTGTAAAAGGGCATCTTTTGGCGTGTAATATGTGCCCTTTTACATGCTAAAAGACCGTATATGGGAATCAAAGCAATAAATACTTATATTACACTTCTTTATGATGCTTGTACTGATTAGCATTTGTAGACACTGCTTGGATAATCATCCGTCAGTACTGTCAATACTAACTGACGCGAAGACTTACGGTAATTTTACTGCTCTTATTCTTTTATTTTTATATCTTATTGTCGTTAAAACGATGTAAAGTGTTCCTGTGTTTTATTCGTAGTTAAAAATGTTGTGTACGTTTGCCATTACCTGTATAATCAAATGGTATGGGCTATTGATAAATGAAATACATGTATCTAATGTCAATGCAAACGCTTTTTTTGTTGAAGAATATCGTCATGCTGCAACTTTTTTGCCGTTTGCAGCGTCAATAAAAGTGAACGGTAATATAGTAATAGAGTGGTATGAATACTTTTATAAGATTGGTGGCTTTGTGTTGTCTGGCGTTTGCCTCAGGGCATGCGGTAGCCCAGGAGGTTACGGGCATGGTGGTGGACGACGACGGACAGCCCCTGACTTACGCAAACGTGGTGGCTCTCGCACTTCCTGATTCGTCTTTCGTTTCAGGCGTAATGACCGATGACGACGGCACGTTTGCGTTCGTACCGTCACAGAATGGTAGTCTGTTGCGCGTCTCGTCGGTCGGTTATAAGACTGTTTACGTTGAAAGGAAAGACGACATAGGCACGGTAGTACTTGCACCTGAGTCGAGAATGCTTGGCGAGGTGGTCGTAAAGAGCGGTTTGCCGACTACGAGGCTGAAGGGTGAGGGCATGGTGACAGGCGTGAGCGGGACAGTGCTTGAACATGCAGGAACATTAGAGCGAGTGCTCGACAAGATACCAAACGTGTCGGCAGGAAAGGGCGAAATTGTGGTGTTCGGGCGTGGAAAACCGGAGATTTACATCAACGGCCGCAAGATGAGGGACGACTCCGAGCTTGACAGGCTCGCTTCAGACAACGTAAAAGAGGTGGAGGTGATAATGAATCCCGGCGCGCGTTATGATGCCAGCGTTACGTCGGTAATCAGGATAACTACTAAAAAGGCCATGGGCGAGGGCTTCGGATTGGACAACCGCCTGTATGGCGAGCTTAACGATTACGGCTATCTTGTGGGTGGAGACAGGCTCAATATGAGCTACCGCAGGGGCGGACTTGACATCGACTTATCGCTCCGGGCAGCGAAAAAAGTAACTCCCGACCCAAAGGAAAACGAGCTGGCGACCTATCTTGAGGACACTTGGAACCAGGATCTGGTTATTGACCAGGTTGGTAAGCGTGAAGACTATTATGCCCGTCTTGCCGCGAGCTATATGTTCGACGGTAATCATTCGGCAGGCGTGAGCGTCAGGGTTAACTGTCTGCCGTGGTACCGTGGCACGGGCTACATGAATTCAACGCTAACCAGAAACGGGGTGTCCGTAGAGACGCTTCGCAGCGACTATATTTACAGCAGGAATGAAACCGGAGTGCAGGGAAACGCTTATTATGTAGGAAAAATAGGCGGATTTACTATTGATTTCAACACGGACTGGATGTGGGGAGCGGAGGACGTGGATATGAACACTGTCGAGGATTATGTCGAAACGGGGCATGGCAGCGGGCACAACGACGTTGACACAAGGACGGAAAACCGCAACATGCTCGTAGCTTCAAAGCTGGTTTCTACGGCTCCGTTATTTGGTGGCACAGTGTCTTTGGGCGGAGAGTATTCTTATTCAGAGCGTAAGACGTTGTATTCGGTATTGCCAAAAGGCATAATTGGCGACGATAAAAGCCGCATAGAAGAAGGTATGGCTACGGTGTTTTTGGAATATTCACGACAGTTCGGCCGGCTCGGAGTGCAGGCCGGACTGCGGTACGAGAACGTGGATTTCGACTATTATGACGACGGAGCATACGTTGCAGGGCAGAGCAAGGCATACGGCAACTTCTTTCCGTCGCTCGCCTTATCTGCCATGTTTGGCAGAACAGCATTCCAGCTGGGTTATTCGGCCGGCATACACCGTCCGGCTTATAACCAGCTTCGCAGCAGCATACACTATGACAACCGCTATATTTACGAGGGAGGAGACCCGTTCCTGAAGCCCTCGAGGTCGCATGACGTAAACTTTGCGGTATCGTATAAGTGGCTGATGTTCAGTGCGGTATATTCGCATGTGATTGATCCGATAATCCAGACGTGCGAGACTTACGGCGACGACCCCGCCGTGGCGCTGTTCAAGCAGGTAAACGGCAGGGCTTACGACAAGGTGTCCGCCTCGGTAAGTCTCCGTCCCGTGTTTGGGCCGTGGCACCCATCTGTTATGTTGGGCGTACGGAAACAGTGGTTCGGAATTGACGTTTACGGGCATAATCCGTTAGGCAATCCGATAGCAAACCTGCGTTTCGGTAACACGATTGACACCAGGCTGTGCCAGATTTCGTTGGATATGGAGTGTCTGACGACGGGAGCCGATGAGAATAACTATATGCGCAAGCCGTCGTTTACGGCAGACTTGTCGTTGTATAAGGCTTTTCTTGACGGCCGTCTGAGCGTCCAGCTGTATGTTGACGATATATTCAAGACAAGCCGTAAGGACTGTGTCTGTTATTATGGAGCTGTCCGTAAGGCACGTTATACGTCTCCGGCACAGCGCGAAATAAACCTTACGGTGCGTTATAAGTTCAACGTAGCGCGCAGCAAATACAAGGGCACGGGCGCAGGACAAGGGCAGAAAGACAGGTTTTGAACCGGCGCGGAATGGAGGAAAAGTTGGCGCGGAGGCATGATGGAAACGTGTTTTTTGTGGCATTTTTATTGATTGTTTCCTTTATTTAGCCATAAATTCTTATCTTTGCGTTTGGAACCAGTGAAAAACATTATGTCCTGAATGCGGGGCGGTGATAAGCCCTGACGTTTGGTTTTAACTCCTTCTGATTATGGAAATACGGTCGAAGACAGGCAACGAGGCGCTGATTAGGCGCGAGAAGACGGCTTTCTTATGCTCGCGGAATACTCCCGACGGTATAGAGTACCTTGTAGGCAAGTGGTTGCTCGGCCTCTCGCCGGAGCGCGACTGCATAATGTGCGGCAACCAGTCGCCCATGGAACGTGCTGTGTTCAGCGTGCTTCTTCAGCGCAAGATACCGGCTATTCTCGTCTTGGCGGAGGCAATGCGCAGCCGTTGGGACGACGATATTAGTGCAGCCCTGCGCGAAAACAGGCTGCTGATAATCACACATTGCGATGCTAGCGTGCATAATGTTACGGCACGTTCGGCGTTCGACCGCAACGTACTGATGCTCTCTCTGGCTCAAAACACTGTGGTAGGATATTGCACGAAAGGTGGAAAACTGGAGCGTGCGCTGGCGGGTTTCGATAATGTGGAATACCTAGAGAACGGGCAGCCGTGGCTCGGCATGGCAGGAAAAGCTGTTGAAGATACTGTGCCAGACAAGCCGCGGCAGACCCGTCTTGGTGCATGGCAAAGGCGGTTGGATGTGGGGCATGGGACAATATTTCTTGACTTTAACGACTACAGCGCCGAGACTTTTTTCAAGATAACGCACAGCGTGGGAGACGCCGGCGGTGGATTCGTGCGGCAGAAACTGTTTTTCGACCGCAAGGAGCTTGCCGCTTTCCTCTCGGCATTGCGCCTGTTGGACGACGGCAGGGGCAAGGGTGAAGATGTTTGGACAGGCCTGAAAGTGGATTCGCTGAGCGGCGAAATAACGTTTGATGTCATACGGCGGCAGGATTCAAGCCTGCTTAACGTGACCCAGACCAAAGAATACGGTAATGGCAAGTTGCGTGTGAACACTGTTTCGTTGGATTATGCCGGGTTGCCGGCACTCATGAAGGGTGTGGAAGAGGCTTTGGCGGAGTGGAAGTAATATGGCGATACCGCCCCGCCTTTGACTACCGGATTGCCGGCAAGTGGGCATTCGACTTAGCTTTCACCCTTTATTTTATGTTAATTTAAGGTTAAGGTGAATGAAATACGCATGTTTTCGCTGCGATGGTGTTATTTTTGTTATGCTTATAGCGTAGCGGACCAAGGTGGGTGAAGCTCACTTTGCCGTTTTGTTTGTTCACAAGTTTTCAAATAGAAAAGAATATGTCAGCAGGAAAATGGATAGGCGGAATACTCGGCTTCATGTCGGGTGGCGCTCTCGGCGCACTGGCCGGAGTGGCCCTTGGCGCATTGTTTGATTACGGGCTGAAGGCCGTTAATAGGGAAGAAGGTGGCTCAACGGGCGGATATTCAGGCGGAAACGACGCTTGGAACCAAGCCCGGAAGCAGCAGTATTACGAAGGACAGCGCAACAGTTTCCTGTTTTCGCTGCTCGTTCTCGCTTCATACATAATAAAGGCCGACGGCAAGGTGATGCACAGCGAAATGGAGTTTGTGCGCCGTTTCCTGCGCATGAACTTCGGCGAGGCTGCCGTGGAGCAGGGTAACAGGATTCTGCTGAAGCTCTTTGAGGAACAGAAGCGCATGGACGCAAGCCGTCCGGGGGCGTATAAGGAGACCATCAGGCAGAGTTGCGTGCAGATAGCCGCCAACATGGATTATTCGCAACGGTTGCAGCTGTTGAACTTCCTGGCGATGATAGCGCAGGCTGACGGCAGTGTGCCACGTGGCGAAGTTGACGCCCTGAAGGAAGTGGCGCGCTACATGGGACTGTCTGAAAGCGAGGTAGACTCGATGTTGAAACTCTCGGGAGGCAGTCTCGACGATGCTTATGCCGTACTCGGCGTATCGCCGGATGCCACGGACGACGAGGTGCGCAAGGCTTACCGCACACTCGCCCTGAAGCATCATCCTGACCGTGTGGCGGCCCTCGGCGATGACATTCGCCGTGCGGCGGAAAAGAAATTCCAGGAAATCAACGATGCAAAGGAGCGCATATATAAGGCAAGGGGCATGTAAGCGTAATTTGTCTTGTTAGCGTTGGTTTTGTAAAAGGCGGCAAATCGCATTCCGATTTGCCGCCTTTTAGCGTCTGATATGCCACCTTTTGCATTGTAAAAGGTGGCATATTGTAATATGTTGGATACCAATAAGTTATGTTGTATTTCGTGTTCCTGCCGTGCATTGGCGTTTTACGGCCTGTTTTCAGCTGATATTTGCGTGTATTCGGGAATGTCTGTCAGAAATGTGTACGTGTGGTTTTCGTAGTCCATGCGGCAACAGTAATGTTGCAGTCCGTTGCTGACAATGAGGAAATCTACGTGCAGTAGCATGTTGTAGACCGAAATCTGGTCGAACACACGCTGTGTCAGGGCTATCGTCGGAGCCTTATACTCGATTATCATGACGGGCTGTGCCGCACGGTTGTACAGTACGCTGTCGCAGCGCAGCTTCTTGTCGCCGGCGCGTAGCTCCACCTCGTTGGCGAGCAAAGACTGTGGATAGCCTTTATAGTCGACAAGGAAGTGGACGAAATGTTGGCGTACCCATTCCTCTGGCGTCAGGCATACGTATTTGCGCCGCAGCGTGTCGAGAATGTACGGCTTGCCGTTCTGTCTGGTGATTTTTATTTCGTATTGTGGTAGGTTTAATCGATACATTTTATTAAATTTGCAATCTGATAGCACTGTTTACGACTACAAAGTTAATCAAATTTGCCGTAACGGCCTTGCCGTCGGCGGCTTTTGTAGCGGCAGTGCGGTCGGAAACCGTCTGATTATGGCAGAAAAGAAGATTGCAACTTACGAGAGCATTATGCGCGAACTGCGTGAAGGCAAGTTCGCGCCGGTGTATATATTGATGGGCGAGGAATCTTACTATATTGACAAAATATCTTCGTTCATCGAGACAAACGCACTGGCTCCGGAGGAGCGTGACTTCAACCAGTCGGTGGTTTTCGGTTCGGACGTGCAGGCGAACCAGATTGTAGACATGGCCCGTCGTTACCCGATGATGGCCGAGCGCCAGGTGGTAATAGTCAAAGAGGCGCAGAACATCAAGAATTGGGAACGCCTTGAGCGGTACATGGAGAAACCCATGGCGACCACGGTGCTTGTGATATGCCATAAGAACGGCTCGATAGACGGACGCAAGAAGATACTTGCCAAGGCGTCGGCCGTTGGTGTGGTGTTTGAGAGCAAGAAGAAGCGCGACTACGAGTTGCCTGCCTTCATAGAGCATTATCTGAAAATGAACGGACAGGCGACAATCGACAACAAGGCTGCGCAGATGATAGCCGACCACATTGGGGCCGACCTCAGCCGCCTGACGGGCGAGCTTGACAAGCTGGTATTGTCGCTTGCCGACAACGACCGGCGCGTAACTCCTGAGATAGTCGAGGCGAGGATAGGAGTGAGCAAGGACTTCAATGCTTTTGAACTGAGAAGCGCCATTGTGAACCGTGACGTTGTAAAGGCGAACAGGATACTTTACTATTTCAACAGCAATCCCAAGGCTGGAAATGCGTACATGCTGGTGCCTATGTTGTTCTCATATTTCCAGAATCTGCTGATAGCTTTTTACGCTCCGCAACCACGTACTGAGGACAGCGTGGCACGTTGGCTCGACCTCAGGGGAGGGTGGGCTGCCAAAGATTATCTGGCAGGCATGAGAAATTATACGGGCGTTAAAGTGATGCAGATAATTGCGAAAATCAGGGAAACTGACGCCAAAAGTAAGGGTCTTGACAACCCTAATACGCCGATAGGAGAGCTTTTAAGGGAGCTTATTTTCTTCATTTTGCACTGAAAAAACACGTTTTTTGCCGTTATTTTTTCTATTTCATCATTTTTCCCGAACATAAAAAATAAGGGTAAAATCATTAAGAATCAGGTAGTTTTGCAAATTTTGACGCGCTGAGAATCGCGTATTTTCAGACTTCCTTTACCTTGTTTCGATTTCTTAAAAAAAACGGAAAAACGGCTTAAAAAATAGCCCTTGAATTTAGCGTTAGTATTTATTAATATTTAATATGCTAAACTTTAAGAATATAAATCTTTATATTTTGTAAATTGATTTACAAATCTTAATACAGGATTTTACACATTAATACACGGTAATTCAAGTTTAAATATAGGTTTGTATATTTAAATATTTAAATCAATAAATGACAAGGTATATTTATACAGGCTTGATTATTTCCCGTAAATGCCTGATTATCAAGCATAATTTGGCATATTTTAAACTAAAAACGACAATTTTTGCCTATTTCAACGCCATTTATATGTATAAACGTCATAAATCGCTTGTTATTCGCATATATAACTCATTTATAATGAAGTTATTGGTATAAAACACTGAATAAGTTCTTAATGCCGTATTTAGGGTTGTATATTTAGATTTGTTTTTCTTAATCAAATAAGGCGATATTGGTGAATTTAAATTTAAAAATATAAATTCATAAATTTAAAATTTATTTTTCAATATAATCTTTAGAATTGTTGTGTATTTCAGAAAAATGCTTTACCTTTGTAAAGTCAAAGAAATAACGGCTAAAAACGGCCCAAGCATAGGATTATGATAGAAATGAAAGACAGAATCAGGCAGATAATGGAGGCTCAGCACATGAGCCAGCAGACCTTTGCCAACTTCATAGGAATCAATGCCGCATCGCTTAGCAGCATATTCAACAACCGTACCAAACCTACACTCAATACGGTCGAGGCAATAAAGAGCAAGATACCCAACCTGAATACGGACTGGTTGATGTTTGGGCACGGTTCGATGTTTGAAAGTGACGACAAGGTGGAGGCTGACCGTACAAGCGAAAACGATACGGGACGCGGAGGAATGTACTCCGGAGCCGAAGGTGGCATGCCGGACTTGTTTTCGGATAATGGCGACCAGGGCATGCAGAACATGCAGCAGCGCCATCGTGAGGCTCCAATCAGACCTGAAGTCAGGTATGTTGAGCGTCCGCAACGGCAGATTACCGAAATTCGTGTCTATTTTGACGACTTAACGTATGAAAGTTTCGTACCTAAGAAATAGCCTTTCATATAGTAAGCGGCCTTGTATGCGCATATAAGGCTGCTTTTTTGATGTTTAAACGGTTTTTCTTTGGAGTCAGTGCCCATATTTTGTAAATTTGCAGAATAAAGCACACATTGCTTATATTAGAATCAAAGAAAAACTGTTTTTGAATGAGAAAATACGTTTCAGACTTAAAAGTCGTTTCAGTAGAACATATCAATGACAAGTATGTTCTAATCAAACTGACGCAAGACGAGGCGTTGCCCGAGGTGCTGCCCGGGCAGTTTGTCGAGGTAAGGGTCGACGGTTCGCCAACTACTTTCCTGCGTCGTCCTATATCGGTAAACTTTGTTGATTATGACACGAATCAGTTATGGCTGCTCGTTGCCGCAATAGGCGACGGCACGAGGCGTCTGGCCTGTTTGCAGTCAGGCGACGTGCTGAATTGCATGTATCCGCTTGGCAACAGCTTTACGATGCCCGCCAGCAAGGACGAGAACGTGCTCTTGGTAGGCGGAGGCGTAGGTGTGGCTCCCCTGCTTTATATGGGCAAGAAGCTGAATGATATGGGCTGCAAGCCTGTATTCTTGCTCGGAGCGCGCTCAAGCAAGGATTTGCTTATGCTTGACGAGTTCGAAAAGTACGGTCGTGTGTGCGTTACTACCGAGGACGGAACGGCCGGCGAGCGCGGTTTTGTGACCAATCATTCAGTACTAGGCGAGATACGTTTCGACCGCATATCCACATGCGGACCTAAGCCGATGATGGTTGCGGTGGCAAAATATGCCAAATCAAAGGGTATAGAGTGCGAGGTTTCGCTCGAGAATAAGATGGCGTGCGGTGTTGGCGCATGCCTCTGTTGTGTTGAAAAGACTGACGAGGGCAATGTTTGCGTATGCAAGGAAGGCCCTGTAATGAATATAAACAAGTTGTTATGGCAGATTTAAGTGTAAAAATAAAAGACCTGCGGCTGAAGAATCCGGTGATGACGGCTTCGGGAACGTTCGGATACGGACCTGAGTTTGCTGATTTCGTACCCCTTGAAGGAATAGGCGGCATAATAGTGAAAGGCACTACCTTAAAGCCGCGTCAGGGCAACGACTACCCTCGTATGGTGGAGACTGCGTCGGGAATGCTTAACTGTGTAGGGCTACAGAACAAAGGCGTGGATTACTTCTGCGAGCATATTTACCCTGAAATTAAGGATATTGACACTAACTTCATCGTCAACGTGAGCGGCTCTTCGCCCGAGGATTATGCTGAATGTGCAGCACGTATAGGCCAGCTGGAGAATATTCCGGCCATCGAGTTGAACATTTCCTGCCCGAATGTCAGGGACGGCGGCATGGCGTTTGGTGTTACATGTGCCGGTGCTGCCAGTGTTGTTAAGGCCGTAAGGGCGAGGTATGACAAGACGTTGATTGTAAAACTTTCGCCCAATGTTACCGATATTGCCGAGATTGCCCGTGCCGTCGAGGCCGAGGGAGCTGACAGCGTGTCGCTTATAAACACGCTTATGGGCATGGCCATTGACATTGAAAGGCGCTGTCCAATGCTGAGTATCGGTACTGGAGGACTAAGCGGTCCTGCCGTGAAGCCGGTGGCTTTGCGCATGGTTTGGCAGGTTGCCAAGGCAGTGAAGATACCTGTAATCGGTCTTGGCGGCATCTGTAATGCCCATGACGCCATAGAGTTCTTCATGGCGGGAGCTACGGCCATAGAGATAGGAACGGCCAATTTTTTGGATCCTACGGTTACGATTAAAGTGCGTGACGGCATAAACGACTGGCTGGACAGCCACGGATGCAAGTCGATAAGCGAGATAACAGGCGTTTTATAAAATCTATAACATAATCTTTACCAAACTAATCAATCAAACAAATCAATGAGGAAGCTTTTATCTGTTTTTTCCATTGCCCTTATGGCTGTTCCTGTAATGGGGCAGCGTCTGCCTGCTTTTCCGGGTGCCGAGGGCTTCGGAAAGTATGCTACGGGAGGCCGTGGCGGCAAGGTTTATTATGTAACCCGTAACGACGACTGCTCCGACAACAACTTGGTTGAAGGCACATTGCGCTGGGCCTTGCGTTCCGGCGACGATTCTCCACGCACAATACTGTTCAAGACGTGTGGCACGATTTACCTCACTTCAAAGTTGGCTTTTGCCCATCCAAACGTTACCATCGACGGTTCTACGGCTCCGGGCGGCGGTGTCTGCATTGCAGGTTATAAGTTTGCGGTATCCAAACCCAACGTCATTATCCGTTACATGCGCTTCAGGGCTGGCGACGTACCCGACAAGAGCAATCCTGCAGTGGATGTTGAGAACACGAAGAACGTGATAATAGATCATTGTTCGATTACCTGGTCCATGGAGGAGTGCCTGACGATGTACGACTGTGACTCCACAACCGTTCAATGGTCTATTATCGGCGAGGGACTATACGCATCTAAAAACGCCAAGGGCGTGCGTGCATACGCAACGCAGTGGGGTGGCGAACACAGTTCGATGCACCACTGCCTGATAACCAACAGCAACAGCCGTTCGCCGCGTTTCAACGGCGTGCGTAACGCCAGCAAGAATCCGGGAGACCACGACCAGTTCGTCGACAGTGAGTTCTTCAACAACGTGGTGTTCAACTGGGGCAAGCCGAATTCGCTTTACGGAGGGGAATGTAACAAGGATAACAATAACGGAGACAATTACAACCGCATTTACATGGTAAACAATTATTTCCGTCCGGGGCCTGCTACTGCGGCCAATGTTAAGGCTACAAGGTTCTTTGTCGAGGCTTCCACCAAAGGCGGTCAGGGGCAATGGCTGTTGAAGGGCAATAAGTTTGAGACCGGCAACAAGTTCGTTGACGCGTCTAATCCCTGCTGGTGCGACGGAGCTTTGGCGAAGGTTAACGTCGACAACTGGTACGGATTCACCTCAAACAGTGCAGCACGCGCCGTCAACATGGTGCTCGGCAATAATGAGGACAATTACAATAAGCACGCCCTGAAGTCACAGGACGTGTCGAGTGGAATGACCCTGCAGACCGCCGACGAGGCCTATCGCGCCGTGGTGAACGGGGCCGGTGCTTCGTTGCCGAGGTATGACGAGGTTGACCGCCGTCTGCTTGACGAAGCTGCCGGCAAGACAGATCCGCAATTTGCAGGGCATACCAACGGCAAGATAAGCCGCGGATTAGGTATCATTAATTCGCCTTATGATGTCAGGCTGTCAAAGACAGACAGTTTCAAAGTAGGCGACAAGGTTGTTACCTGTTATCCTTATCTAGGTATGGAAAAAGGTGAGAGGGTAATGGTAGACACCGACGGTGACGGCCTTCCCGACAAATACGAGCTGGAAAAAGGGCTAAATCCCAACGATGCTTCTGACGGACGGGCAATAACGCCGTCAGGTTATTCAAATCTCGAACTGTTCCTGCACGGCATATCCGACGGCTCCATCGACAAAGCAGCATATTAAGCCGGTGCGACGATAGTTGCGAATAATTACAACGTAAGAGACCTTATCAGGCGTATAAAGCAAACACCCGGGCGTCCGTAATGCCTTTCCGGCATGATGACAGGACGCCCGGGTGTTTGCTTTATACCGTTGGTTGTGTTGTCATTTTACTCCTTCTACCGTAAATCCGGCCTTCCTTAGCTGTGCAATCACGCCGCGTTCGCCGGGCAGGTGGCCCGCACCTACGACGAATAATGTAGCCTTCTGCTTCATTATTCCGGGCATTTGCTTTACCCAGTTGTCGTTACGTCCGTAAATCAGAGTCTCCTCCTCGGCCGGTGTTGCGTCGCACGAGTTGTTCAGTTTGGCGTCCATAACTTTCTTGATGGCATCGATGTCTTGCGCGAAGTACGCCTGAATCATGTTCTCGGCAATTTCCTCGTTAAACTCCTGGTTGTCGGCCATGCAGAGCAACTGTTCCTTCTGCCGGTCTATTGTCGAGCTTTTGTACATAATTTCTATTTGCTTGTCCACGGTCTCAAATGCCCCAACGTTTTTACCCTTTGCCACAGCCTGCTGCTGGAAATAGCCGTCAAGGCTCTCGTTGGGGTTGAATCCGGGATGCTTCTTCAGGCACATAATTGCAGCAAGCTGCGTCTGCAATGCCTGTGGGGTCATTTTCCCGAACTGTTGTGCGGCAATGGGGTGGGTCATATCTACTCCCATCACGTTCTTCAACAGTGTGTTGACGCGTGCCATCTCGTCAGCCGTGAACAGCTTGTCGAGCGTCTGTCCGTCGGGAAGCATCATTGCGGCCTGTATTTTCTGAATGTTTTCTGGCGACATCATGTCGGCCATGATTATTTCACCGTACACCTGTCCTGACGCGTCCATGGCTTCCTTAAGCCCTTTTATGCTGTCGGTGAACGATACCGGGGCGAGATGGTAGGTGCCGACTATGTATGAAGGCTGTTGCAGTCCGTTGCCGGATATTTTCCAAAGCAGTTGCGCCTGCATTCCTAAAGCCAGCAGGAGCAGTACGATAAGTGATAATGTTTTTTTCATGGTAGTTGTCGTTGTTTTTTGTCAGTTATACATTATACGGCCGTAAAGTTAGTGAAAAATATGGGAAATATAAGTGTGTGCGGAATGTAAAGTTTGCCTTGTACGCAAAAAAGAGAGCGGCCAATTGACCGCTCTCAACCAACACAAAAACTAAACTAGACTTAATTTGACGTAATCGGGATTTTCACAAACCCTGAATAGTCTTTGCAAAATTAGAAATATTATTTGATTTGACAATGTATTTGGTGTCAAAATTACCCCCCCCGAGTGTTAAATTTTTATAACACACAAGTTCTTCCTAATAAATACAAGTCAAGCAACGTCATTGAAGCCATCGCCTCGACAATGGGCACTGCACGCGGTAATACGCACGGATCGTGTCGTCCGCGTGCCTTAATGATGGCGGGATTGCCATGATTGTCAACGGTTTGCTGTTCTTGCAGCAGTGTTGCAACAGGTTTGAAGGCGACCTTGAAGTATATGTCCATACCGTTGCTGATGCCACCCTGGATGCCTCCGCTTCTGTTGGTTCTTGTAACAATATGTCCGTTTTCACTTGTAAATATGTCGTTGGCCTGGCTTCCGCGCATGGCTGCGAGCGCAAACCCTGCGCCGAACTCAACTCCTTTTACGGCGTTGATGCTTAGCATGGCGTAGCCCAAGGCTGCGTTCAGCTTGTCGAATTCGGGCTCGCCTATGCCTGCCGGGCAGCCTTTCACCACGCAGGTTATGGTACCGCCTACCGTGTCACCCTTGGCCTTTACTTCCCTTATCAGTCGTGCCATTTCCTCCGCTTTTGCTGCATCGGGGCATCTTACAATGTTGCTTTCGGCCAGCGACAGGTCGTATTTGCGGTAGTCGTCGTCAAGCGATATGTCGCCTACTTGCGAAGTGTATGCCTGTATGCTGACGCCGATTTTGTTTAATGCCAGCTTTGCCAGCGCGCCGCCCACGCAGCGGCTTATGGTGATGCGTGCCGATGAGCGTCCGCCGCCGCGGTAGTCGCGTGTACCGTATTTGCTTGTGTATGTGTAGTCGGCGTGCGACGGGCGGAACATGGTGCGCATCTCTTCATAGTCTGACGAGCGTTGGTTGGAGTTCCTTACGATGAATCCTATCGGGCAGCCTGTTGACTTGCCCTCGAACACGCCGCTCAGTATCTCTATGCGGTCAGGTTCTTTGCGGTCTGTTGTTATTGCGCTTTGTCCTGGGCGCCGCCGGTTGAGTTCGTTTTGGATGAATTCCTTGTCTATTTCTATCCCGGCCGGGTAGCCGTCGACTACTCCGCCGATTGCTTCACCGTGGCTTTCGCCGAATGTTGTGAGGCGGAATATGTGACCGAATGTGTTGCGCATGATTTATTGGTGGGTGAAAATATGGGTGGTTTGAAATGTATTTAGAGTCAGATGGGTATAATAATGAATTATGGGAAATGAAAAAGTCAGTCACGCATGTTCGTCAGTCTTGCATTCGTTTGATTTTTCATTTCCCATTATTCCGTTGTTTTCGTTTACGTCAGTTGTGGTGGCAGCATCCGCCGTCCTTGTGCCCGTGGTGTCCGCATCCGTCACCGTTTCCGTGGTGATGTCCGCAGCATCCGCCTTCATGCTCGTGGTCGTGGTGTCCGCAACATCCGCCTTCATGCTCGCCGCAGCAGCATCCGTCGCCGTTGAGGCGGTTCAAGAGTCCCTGTATTTCTTCGTTCGTGGCCTCGCGTGCCTCTACTACATGTCCCTTGAAGTTCAGCGTCTTGCCGGCCAGGGGGTGGTTAAGGTCAACGGTAACCTTGTTCTCGTCTACGTTGAGCACTTTTGCGAAGAACCTGTTGCCGTCGTCGTTTTGCAGCGGTACGATGGCGTCCTTGTATATGTTTTCGTGGTCAAAGTGACCGTTGATGCAGAATATGTTTCTGTCAAGGTCTATCACGTGTTCCTGCTCGTAGTCGCCGTAGGCGTCGTCCTTTTGCAGGGTGAAGTCGAATGTTGCGCCGGTTTCGAGTCCTGTTATTTCCTTTTCAAAAGCATCGAGCGTTATGCCGTAGCCGCTGATAAACTGGAACGGCTCTTTGTCGGTAGCCTCTTCGACAAGCTCGCTTACACCGTTGTCGACAGTGTAAAGTTTGTATGCCACCGCAAAGTATTTGTTAAGATTATTTTCCATTTTGCTGTTTTTGTTTGTTTTTGACGGCAAAGATAGTGCAAAATTTTGATTGGGCGAAATAAAACGGTGATAGTTTTCGTTTTGTCGGATGGGGTGGCGGCCGGCTGTTGCTTGTACGCTGGTTTTCAAGTGAAAAACGCCGCGTTTGCAAAAGGTGGCCTTTTACGTTGCAAGAGGTTACCTTTTGCGCCCTGAAAGATGGCCTTTTACAGCCTGAAAGGATACCTTTTGCATTTCCACGTGTTTTTACCGGTTTCTTGTCAGGTGTTTCCCCTTGTTTTAACGCGTGTACACGGGCGTGAGCGCGGGTTGGACATGCTTGTCGGTTGCACGCCGTCACGGCTTTTTTGCTGACAATGTCGTGGCATCGTGAAGTGTTTTGTTACCATGTGTGACAAAACTGTTTCAGTTTATGACAGAATTACATGTTTGGCTGACATATCTTCGCAATATAAAAGATGAATTGTTGATTTAAGTCAAAAAAGTAAGCTGTTAACGCAAACAGCGTGATGTTTTTGATTGCCGGATGCGGAAATGGGCGTATATTTGCACCGTCGAAAGACAAAAGAGTTAATTAATTTAGGATAACGGGCGGAAGTGATTCGTGAGAAAAGTGCCAAGCCCAAAGGTAAAAAGAAAATTTTAAGGATTATGAAAAGATTGTTTTTAACCGTCGTAGCTGTGCTCAGCATGACTATGACATTTGCGGAGAACGAAAAGTTGAACAGCGTAGAAAACGCTAACGCCTACAACATGGCTGTTAACTATGACAGGCTTGCAGACTGCTTGGGTCTCTCGATGGATCAGGCAGAGGCGGTGCAGGACATTCATTCCTCTTTCTGCGCTGACATGATGAACGCAGCCGGCGCCAATGCTGACGAGCGTGAAAGCATGGTTAAGAAGGCAGTTGAAAAGGACCTTAAGTACATGCGTTACGTGCTGACACAAGACCAGTATCGCAAGTATCTCATGCTGCTTAACGCAACATTCAACAACCGTGGTTTGATTAAGTAATTTCTAAATGTATAGTAAAGGTGCCGCCATGCCGCAAGACATGGCGGCTCTTTTTTTGTGCCTAATCATTATTAGGTATTTGCACAAACCCTATTTTTAGGTATTGCAGTGTTGTCTTGTTTCCCATAACTTTGCAAACGTGAAACAGTTACAATATCTAAAATAGAAACAAAATGGATAAGACATGTGTTATTTACGGTTCCTCGACTGGGACATGCCAGGCTATCGCCGAAAAAATAGCCTGCAAGTTGGGCGTTGCCGGGACAGACGTTTACGATGTGGCAGGCATTTCTGCCGAAACGGTCTGCGCGTATAAGAACTTGCTGCTCGGCACTTCGACATGGGGAGCGGGCGAGCTTCAGGACGACTGGTACGACGGATTGGAAAAGCTGAAGGGTGCTGACCTGTCGGGCAAGACAATCGCCCTTTTCGGCTGTGGCGACTGCGAGTCGTACGGCGACACGTTCTGCGGGGCGTTGGCCGAGATTTATGAAGGCTTGAAGGGCAGCGGTGCCAAGTTCGTAGGGCAGGTTCCGGTTGACGGATATACCTTCGGAGACTCGGCCGCAGTTGTCAATGGAATGTTCTTGGGACTTGCGCTCGACGACATAAACGAAGACGACAAGACCGACGGGCGTATCGATGCGTGGGTCGAGGAAATAAAAAGCTCTCTCTGATTTTTAACCATAACAAGCAAGGAGGACAGCAGTATGCAAACCGGAGTATTACCGCCTGACATGAAGGTGCTGATGAATCATATTTACGAATACAAGAAGGGCGTGAGGCAGATGGTGCTGTTCACGTTCAACAAGAAGTATGAGGAATATGCCACTTCACGCCTGAAGCGGCAGAAAATCAATTACCTTATCTATCCTGTGGGTAACGACCGGATGAATTTGTTCTTCGGTCGTGAGGAATGCCTCGCTGCTGTCCGCCTTATGATGGGCAGGCCGCTCAGCCTGCTTTCGCCTGAAGAAGACTTCATTCTCGGAGCAATGCTCGGTTACGACATACGCGTGCAGTGCGAGAGGTATTGCGAACGTAAGTGCCGTAGTTGCAGGCAGGCGCAATGACCTGTCCATGAATGTGAGTTTAATGAAGTGTGATAAACTTTGTTTTTTAGTAATCTTGTTCGCTAAATAAATTCATAATGTTTTTGTATATCTGATAAGGAGCCGGCTGTGAAGTCGGCTTCTTGCGTGTCTGTGTAGGCGTTTTGTAAAGAGGCAGTATTTGTGCTTGTTTTCAGGTTTTTATATGCAGGGCGCATGTTGATGACAGAATGGTAAATATTATGCCGTTTTTCTTGCGTAAACGGATTAAAATGCGTATCTTCGCAAATAGGAAACAACGTTAAATGCAGCTGTCCGGCATCGCCTTCAAGACGGTTCCATATCAGCGTGCCGACATACCTTGAAACTATAAATTATAATATTATGATAGATTATTTCGCCGCCAACTTATGGCAACTTTGGGCCTTGGTTGTAATAGTATGCCTGATTTTAGAGATTACTTCGGGCGACTTTTTCATCTTGTGTTTTTCCATTGGAGCGCTTGTCTCGGCTGTCATAGCGGCAGTGGGAGGCAGTTTCGCCGTGCAACTGGAGATTTTCGCGGTTGTGTCGGTTCTCTCTTTGTTCTTCATAAGGCCGCGGCTTGTCAAGCGGCTTCACGGCAAACGGCGCGAAAGGTTGAGCAATGCCGATGCGCTGATAGGCCGTGTAGGCAAGGTGAGCGAGGCCATCGAGAGCAATGGCTACGGTCGTGTAGCCATCGACGGAGACGACTGGAAGGCTGTTTCGGCCGACGGATCTTACGTTCCGTTGGGGCAAAACGTGCGTGTGGTAGGCCGCGAAAGCATTATAATAACGGTTGAGCCGGCTTGAGCGGATTGGCGTGCCGGATGCCTGGTGGAGCGTCATGCCAGTCCTGGCGGAGTTTAGGGGCGATAGCCATGCGTGCCGGACAAACCGCATTTGTGAGTTTTACAGCTTGTAATAAGTAAACTATAATATATTAAGAATATGGACATCTTCATTTACGTACTTATCGCGCTGGTTATCTGCGCGCTTGTGTTGGTCAAGAAAAGTCTTGTCATCATTCCCCAGTCGGAGACCAAGATTATCGAGCGTCTCGGCAAGTATTATGCCACGTTGAAGCCCGGCATCAACATAATCATTCCTTTCATCGACCGTGCAAAGGAAATCGTTACCGTGCGTCGCGGCCGTTATGTGTATACCGATTCCATTGACTTGCGCGAGCAGGTGTACGACTTCGACAAGCAGAACGTAATCACAAAGGACAACGTACAGACCCAAATCAACGCCCTGCTTTACTTCCAGATAGTCGACCCGTTCAAGGCCGTGTATGAAATAAGCAACCTTCCGAATGCAATAGAGAAGCTGACGCAGACCACGCTGCGTAACATCATTGGCGAACTTGAGCTTGACCAGACGCTCACTTCGCGCGATACCATCAACACGAAGCTGCGCGCCGTGCTCGACGATGCAACCAACAAGTGGGGCATTAAGGTAAACCGTGTCGAGCTTCAGGACATCACTCCGCCCGAAAGTGTGCTTCAGGCTATGGAAAAGCAGATGCAGGCCGAGCGTAACAAGCGTGCCACCATCTTGACGAGCGAGGGCGAAAAAGCCGCCGCCATACTTAAATCAGAGGGCGAGAAGACTGCCATCATCAACAAGGCCGAGGCCGACAAGCAGATGGCAATACTTAATGCCGAGGGTGAGGCGCAGGCCCGCATACGCAAGGCAGAGGCCGAAGCGATAGCCATAGAGAAGATAACCGAGGCCGTAGGTAAAAGCACCAACCCTGCCAACTACCTGCTGGCGCAGAAGTACATACAGATGTTGCAGGAGGTGGCTACGGGCGACAAGACCAAGACCGTTTACCTGCCGTACGAGGCTACCAACCTTATGGGCAGCATAGGAGGCATAAAGGATTTGTTCAAGTCGGAGTGATTTTAATTGAAAGTTGGTATATCCGTATGGAAAATAATGCTTACCTTTGTCGTGTTTTAAGATGGAACGGACGGAGATAAGCTATTTCCTGGTTCCTGGTTGTCAAATTGCAATTTAAGAAATAAGGAAAAATGTTGAATATATGTATCGTTGCAGGGGCAAGGCCTAACTTCATCAAGGTGGCTCCGTTGGTACGTGCCGTACAGGCTGCGGAAGCTGACGGCAAGGCTGTCGGTTTCAAGTTGGTTTATTCAGGGGCGGAGAACGACCCCACATTAGAGGCTTCATTGTTTGAAGATCTGGGCATAAACCGGCCTGATGTTTATCTTGGCGTTGACTGTCAGAACCTTAACGAGCTGACAGGACGCGTCATGTCGGAGTTCGAGAAGTATCTCGACACAACACCGACAGATGTTGTTATTGTGGTTGACGACCTTGCGTCGACAATGGCTGTAGCCATAGTTGCAAAGAAACACGGGCTTACGCTGGCGCATCTTGTTGCCGGCACGCGCTCGTTCGACATCAAGATGCCGAAGGAAATCAACCGTCTCGTCATCGACGGACTGTCAGATTTGCTTTTCACCGCAGGCATGGGAAGCAACAGCATAGTAAGCCGCGAGGGCGCGGAGCTGTCCCAAGTCTACATGGTTGGCAACATCCTTATGGACACGTTGCGTTTCAACCGCTCGAGGCTTGTCCGTCCTACAGTGCTCGACGAGTTGTCTTTGGACGGCAAGGACTATATCGTATTCACCCTGAACCGCAAGGCTTTGCTTGCCGACGTGCAAAATCTTGGAAGCATGTTAACGTCAATGTGCCGTGCGGCAGGCGGTACAAAGATAATTGCCCCGTTACGTTCGGCAGCGGCGGAGGTTGTAGCCCCGTTGGTTGAAGGTTTCGATAATATGTTCATTATCAATCCTTTGTCATACCTCGAGTTCGGCTATTTGACGTCAAACGCTAAGGGAATAGTGACCGACTCGGGCAATGTTGCCGAGGAAGCAACGTTCAACGGCGTGCCATGCGTTACCCTAAACAGCTATACCGAGCATATAGAGACAGTCAAGTTCGGCTCTAACGAGCTTGTTGGCGAGGATGCCGTAAAGCTTGGTGAAGCCGTGTCAGACATTGTCAAGGGGCAATGGAAGACGAGTTCGCTGCCCGACCGCTGGGACGGACGCACCGCCGAACGCATCCTCCAGATACTTATGGATTTGAAATCGAACAGATAAACCGCATTAAATGATTGTTTTAATTATGATTGCCGTTGTGTTGCGTTACTGAGTTTTGTAAACCCCGGCGGCAATCATAATTATTTGTTACTGTTGAATTTATTCCTAATTACATACTGAAGATATGGAAAGAAAGGTTGCATTGATAACCGGCGCCACAAGCGGAATAGGCGAGGCGTGCGCCAGGAAGTTTGCAAATGGCGGTTACGACCTTGTCATTACCGGGCGTAACGTGGACAGATTGAAGACTGTCGAGCAGGAGGCGAGGCAACTTGGAGCCGATGTTTTAGCGTTGGAGTTTGACGTGCGCGACCGCAAGGCGGCCGCTGCTGCCGTTGAGTCGCTCAAGGGCAAATGGGCTGTAATCGACGTTTTGATTAACAACGCAGGTCTGGCCTTGGGGCTTGACAAGGAGTATGAAGGCGACTTGGACGACTGGGAGACGATGGTTGACACCAACGTCAAGGGGCTTCTTACAATGACCCGCCTCATTGTTCCCGGCATGGTAGAGCGCAACAAGGGACATGTAATCAACATTGGCTCGGTGGCCGGCGATGCCGCTTATGCCGGCGGAAGCGTTTATTGTGCCACTAAGGCAGCCGTGAAGGCCATCACCGACGGACTTAGAATAGACGTCGCACACACGGCGGTGCGTGTTACAAACGTCAAGCCCGGACTGGTTGAGACCAATTTCAGCGTCATACGCTTCCACGGCGACAAGCAACGTGCCGACAATGTGTATAAAGGCATAAAGCCGCTGACGGGCGACGACATTGCCGACGTGGCTTTCTACGCAGCCAGTGCGCCTGAACATGTGCAGGTAGCTGAGGTTCTCGTGCTTGCCACCCACCAGGCTAATGGTACGGTGGTAGACCGTAACCACGACTGATAGCCGTTAGAAAAAGAAATACGTAGTGTCATTTCACTACGTATTTCTTTTTTCCTATTATGTAGACTCCCTTGTCAAGGCCTTCAGTTGCCTGGCCTGGGTCTATGTCTGAACGGACTTTCACGCCGGTTATTGTGTAGACGTCAACATCGCTGATGTCTTTTGTCGGAACGGTTACGGTTATTCCGGTAGAGTAGTTGTCGTAACTGAAAGCCATGTCCTTCATGTTTCCCCAAACGTATTGCTCGAGCCCCGGATAGTCAACATACGGGTTGCGGTTGCCCTGTATGTTGTAAACGGCGTTGTTGCGGTCAATCTCCTTCTTGCTTACAGGGTCTTCCTCGGCCCAGCGCAGAAGCATGCCGAGGGCCCAGTCTGTAAAGGCGAGGTAGGAGTTATGGTCAAGCATGTCGCTTTCCCATGTAGAAACCTTGTCCTCGTAGCAGGTCACCATGTAGAAGTAAATACGCGCGAAGTCGCCCTTGTATTCGTCGTTTGGCTCGAAAACCGTGCCGATGTATCCTGCGATTGACGATGGTCCGAGCTTGCTGAAGCCGCCTTCAGACGTGTATGTGGGCGAGTTTGTCTCGCCGAAAGGATTGTTTCCGCGTTTTCCGTTTACATATCCGTCTGTCGGTACGAGGTGTACCAGGTCGGTGTACATCGGGGGGTCGTCGTTAAACCAGCTCTTGGGCATGGAGTGCTCGCGGTTGTAGCAGTCGCCTTCCTTCTTGTAATTACTTCCTGATGTTACGAAGTTGTAATTTGTGATGCCCGAATACATGTCCCAAACCTTGCCGTCTTCACGTGCATCGGTTGACTTGAACGCTTCCCACAGCTCGCCGTAGCCCAGCTCGCCGTGTTCCTTTATTATTTCGTAAAGAGCAGTTTTCAAGGCTTGCCCTTTGCTGCCGTCGGCCTGTTGGTAATAAGTGCCTGAATCGTTAGGTCCCTGTGCGAACATTTGCACCGCCGCCATGAGCAGCGTGCTTAGCATTATTAGTGATTTGATTCTAACCATATTTTAATTCGTTTTTTATGATTGTATAACAAGCTGATATTCAATGTGTTGTGAAAGACCGTCTTTTAGCTTCCAAAAGGTTACCTTTTACGTGCTAAAAGGTTATGTTTCGGCTTGCAAAAGACCGCCTTTTGGAATTTCAGCGGTTTTCTGACAGATTGCCTGAGGTATTTTACCCCGTTCCGCATGGTGCATACCCTGCCGGCCGCCTGCGTTTTAGCGGCTTGTACTTTTTCCTTTCGCCTGCCAGTCGAGTATGCCTCCTTTGAGGTCTATTACCTTATATCCCTTTGCGGCCAGCCAGCCGGCGGCTTCTGCGCTGCGACGTCCGCTGCGGCAATATACCGCTACGGTCTTGTTTTTGTCAAGTTCTTCGGTTGCCCGTTTCATGAAGTCTGGTTGTTTCATGTCTATGTTTATTACTTTGTCAGAACTTATGTGGGCTTCATTGAATTCAGCCTGCGTACGTACGTCGACAAGCTGCACGCTGTCGGCGGTAATGGCTTTCTCGAATTCGTCGGCGCCTATCGTCCTGAATTCCTTTTGTGCGCAACTGTTAAGGCACGGTGCTATCATGGACATGACGGCCAGTGCAAGTTTGTTTATCAACCGCATTCTTATTTTGTTTATATTATTGTTTATCTTATGCAAAGATAAGTTTTTTGCATAAAATAATTATGCGTTACATGTTTTTTAAGTTGATTTTCAGGTTTGTGCGTGTGTTTTTCATCTAAAATCGAAGCGTGCCACCAGAGGCAGGTGGTCGCTGTATGCCTTGCGGTATTTCCACGCCCGGTATGTCCTGTATGGCTGCACGCCGCCGTATTTCTCGTCTTCCTCGAGCATGAATGCCTCGTCGTTCACCCTGCATTCAAGCAAGGTGCGCGCCATGTTGCCGCTTACGATTATGTGGTCTATGCTTTCCCACCGTCCCTTATACTTGTATGTGCCCTCGGCACCGTTGCCTCCTTTGGCTCCGGCCGATATGTCTTCAAGGTTCCTCCGGCACAGCATCGATATTGTTTCGCCGTCGTTCCCATCGTTGAAGTCGCCGGCAATTATGATTTTCGGGTCATGGCAGGCAGCCCGGAGCGAGTCTATTGCATGGCAAAGGCGTTCGCCCACGAGCCTGCGGTGCGGCCTCGTTAGCCTTTCTCCGCCGTAACGGCTGGGCATGTGGACGACGAAGACGTGCAGCGTATCGCCTGTTATAATCCTGCCTGAAACGTACAGTATGTCGCGCGTCGGGCGCATTCCCTCCATAGGTTCAATGCGGATAGGGTAATGCCTTATGGGTGCGAAGCTGCCAGGTGAGTAGGCAAGAGCCACGTCGATGCCGCGTATGTCGGGCGATGAGGTCATTATGTACTCGTAGTTTGCGTTCCTCAACAGCGAGCGTTTTGTAAGGTCGCGCATCACGCTGTCGTTCTCCACCTCGCACAGTGCTATCATGTCTGGCAGATGCCAGTCGTTTCCGTCCGTTCCGCACGATATTATGCTCTTTGCCGTGTTGTTCAGTTTGTTCCAGTATTTACGCTCTGTCCAGCGGCGTTCGCCGTCGGGTGTAAATTCCATGTCTTGCTTCAGGCTGTCGTGCCTGCAGTCAAACAGGTTTTCGCAGTTCAGTTCGACGAATGTGAACAGCGATGCGAGAAACAGTGAGAGTAACATAGGCTGGTCGGTATAGTATGGTTTTAAGGTTGTGTTATGGCTGTGGCATGGGGCTGCATGGCGGTATTCCGCCTTCTGTCCCATGTGTGCATGGCTCAAAGGTTGGCCTTCAGGTTGCTGCGTATTTTTGTAAGATACGCTTCCATCCCTTTCTCGTCCTTGCGTTCTATGATGCCGAGCAACTCCTTAAGTTCGGTGCGTATCTGTTCTACTTGTTCCGAAGTGTACGGATTGAAGAGTATTTCCTGAAGCAGGTAGTCGTCCTCGCTCAACACGCCTTTGGCTATGTTCATGTGCCGTTTGAATGTAGTGCCCGGGGCATCCTGGTGTTTCATTACGGCGGCGAACACGAAGGTGCTTACGAACGGGATGCTCAACGAATAGGCGACGGTCTTGTCGTGCTCCTCGAACGAGTATTCGTAGATGCTCAGTCCGATGCGGTTGTACAGGTCCTTGAAGAAAATCCTGCCCATGTAATCGCCTTCGTTTATTATTATTGCGTTCTCGTGGCTCAACTGGTTAAGGTTGGCAAAGGTCGGCCCAAACATCGGGTGGGTAGACACGTAGCGGTGTCCGCATTTTGAGTAGAAGTCCTTCAGCCCGGTCTTTACCGAAGCGATGTCGCTTATTATGCAGTCGGCAGGCAAGTGCGGAATTACCTCCTCGAAGGCGCTTATGGTGTATTTTACGGTCACTGCGTTTATTACAAGCTCGGGTTTGAAGTTCTCTATCTCCTTCATTGTCGTGAACCTGAGCGTGTTGAAGGTAAATCTCAGCCGCTCGGGAGCCTTCTCGTACACGGCTGTTTCATGCTCGAAGCTCAGCAGGTCCAGGAAGAAGCTGCCCATCTTGCCTGCTCCCAATACAAGTATTCTCATGGCCTGTTCTTGTTAAAGTTCATAATCAAAGGTGTTTATGGAGCCAAAGGAGACAAAAGCCGCTTTATTGCCGGCATAGCTCGGATATGCTTCTGCACGTCGTCGGTCTTTGCCGCCTTTGGCGTTCCATAACCTTTTTTACCCTAAATAAACTATTTGTTCACTATTTCCATTTGCTGCCTTACCGATTCTTCATGTACTGCTTCGAACACGGTCTTTACGAACTGCGGGTCCATTCCGCACAACGAGCCTTGCGCTCCGCGCTTGTCGAGTATCTCGTTGTAGCGAGATGTCTGCAGCACGGTCATGTTATGCTCCTTCTTGTATGTTCCTATTTCACGGCATACGCGCATTCTCTTAGCCAGTATTTCCATTAGCTGGTTGTCGAGTTCGTCTATTTGGCGGCGCAGGGTGGTTATTCCTTCGGTCGTAACGGTCTCGTCGCGGATGACAAGCAGGCTTAGAATGTAGTCGAGTACGTCGGGAGTTACCTGCTGCTTGGCATCGCTCCATGCCTTGTCCGGGTCGCAGTGGCTTTCTACAATCAGACCGTCAAGA
>OHEP01000077.1_pt1 | contig 68936 bp, 68 predicted proteins | sample 1567271 | NCBI WGS metagenome assembly OHEP01 (sample SAMEA3879577, study PRJEB24766) | human gut metagenome | biome: human-associated habitat; feature: feces | place: USA | collected 1985/1987
CCGGGCGGATTCGGGACTTTAACCCGTTAGAAACGTGCGCCGCTAGGCGCACAACTCCTAAAAAACAACAGCTCGCGGGAAACCGCGAGCTGTTGTTTTATCATATTCCTGTATAACAGGAAGCTATCTAATGATATTGTAATAAGAACTTAAATCTAACTGAAGAACAGTTTCTTCACATCATCAACCGGCATATCCTGTCCTGTGTAAAGCTTGAATGCGGCGACGCCCTGCCATAAGAGCATTCCCTTTCCGCCTACGCATGTGCAGCCTGCCTCTTTTGCTTCGCGAAGAAGCTTTGTCTCCTCCGGATTGTAAACTGCATCTGCAACTACAAGCCCCGGTCTGAAAGCTGAAAGATCTTTTACCACGCTCTGATCATCCAGAGGCTTCATGCCAACGATTGTTGCATTTGCAAAGATATCGCTTGACTGGATTTCCTCTGTCATCTTGGCTGTATCATCAATATCGTATACATTTACAACACATTCAGGAACTGCTTTTTTGATCTTCTCTGCAGTCTGTAGTGTACGCTCAAAGAAAGCATCATTTTTGTTGAAAATAGTAATCTCACGAGCTCCGTCCAATGCGCACTGCACCTGGATAGCTGTAGCGGCTCCGCCGCCTCCGGCAACTGTGATTTTCTTTCCTTTGATGTCAATTCCGTGATCCTTTAAGTTGTGTACGAATCCCTCACCATCTGTGATGTGTCCTGTAAGCTTGCCGTTGTCATTTACTATAGTGTTTATGGCTCCGATAATCTGGGCTGCCGGTGAAAGCTCGTCCATGTACTTTGCAGCCTCTACCTTATCAGGCATGGTCACATTACATCCACGCATGTTGAAGGTCTTCATTGCTGCAATAGCATCCTTAACCTTGTCTTCTTTTATATCAAATGCAACGTATGCATAGTCCAGACCGAGTTTTTCAAAACTGTAATTGTACATAGCCGGTGAACCCGAATGACCGACAGGTGATCCTATGAGTGCTAATAAGCCTGTGTGACCTGAAATACGCTTTTCCATTGTAAATCCTCCTAAGTGTTTCGTTTTGTATTATGATAACTCTTTTATAAGACATGCGCAAGCACTTTTTTCATTTAAAGCGTTAAAGTTTATTTTATTCTTTTCCTCATCTTTATATACTCACGAAATACAGGTCGGATCGGATCAGAAATATCCTCCGGAATATCATCCACATCAAAAAACTTAAGCTCCTCGACTTCCTCCTCCTGGCGCTTTATGGTGCCATGATATTTGCGGCATATGTATATGATTTCCACATTATAAACTTCATCACCGTTAGGATAGATGTAGTGAGTCTCCTCGCCTGAATTGATATAAAACAGCTCCATCTCGTCTGCAACAAGCCCCATCTCCTCAAAGAGTTCTCTTTTTGCAGCCTCCTCGACAGTCTCTCCAAGCTCTATAGAACCGCCTGCATATCCCCACTGGTGATTGTCTGTGCGCTTTTCGAGAAGCACCTGTCCGTTTTCATTTTCAACGATGATGCTCGCTCCCGCCTGCAGTAAAGGGGCATGTCCGACCACCTTTCTAAGATCCATTATATAATTGCTCATGTTGTGTCCTTTCTTATTTTGCCACAAAAAATCCGCTGTACTATAATACCTATAGTATAGCGGATTCCAAATTTGTTTTCCATATAAAGCACATAAAATTTATCAGCTCACAGCCCTGTATTCCTCAAGCGCTTCCTTTGCCCTTGGCGTAAGCCTGCGTGGAACCGAAATCTCAACAGTCACATACTGGTCTCCCTTTACTGAAGGATTCTTCATGCTCGAAATACCCTTGCCCTTGAGACGTATCTTGCTGCCGCCCTGTGTACCTGCCTTGATGCTGCACTCCACATCTCCATAAAGAGTATGCACCCTCGCCTTACCACCGAGAGCCGCTGTCGTAAACGGAACACGGATTGTACTGTATACATTCTGTCCCTTCCGCTCAAACTCACTGCTCGGTGTCACATTTACGTTGAGAAGCACATCTCCGGCTGCACCACCGTTTCTGCCCGGATTGCCCTGTCCTTTAAGTCTGACTGTCTTGCCAGACTCGATTCCTGCCGGAATATGGATGGACAGATTAGAAACCTTGCCTGTGGTCGGATCCTGTAACGAAATAGATTTCTCGCATCCAAAAACAGCCTCGTCAAATGAAATCGTAAGGTCAGCCATAACATCAGAACCCTTGCGACCGGCTGAACTTCTGCCACCTGAGAAATTACTCCAGCTACCGCTATTTCCGGTAAATCCACTGTTACCACTTGTACTCCAGCCACTGTGATTACCGCCACCATGTGAAAACATATCTCCGAACATTGAGAAAATATCATCCATATCCCCGGAGCCGTTCTCAAAATGAAATTCCTGATGTGTAAATGGTCCGCCATTTGAGCTGTATGAGCCACTGAAAGAGCCATTGCCGCCGAAGCCACCAAATCCACCGAAGCCACCCTGTGCAGCCTGTCTTGCAGCCTCCTCGGAAAAGCCATCCTGCAGACCAGCAAAGCCAAACTCATCATAAAGCTTACGTTTTTTCTCATCACTTAATACATTGTATGCCTCCGTGACATCCTTAAACATCTCCTCAGCGTGCGGATTGCCTGCATTTGTATCAGGATGATACTTCTTTGCCAGCTTACGATACGCCCTCTTTATTGCCTCTTTATCCGCACTCTTGTTCACTCCGAGAGTCTCATAATAATCTCTCTTTGCTGCCATTATACTCACCTGCCTTTCTATTTACCTGTAACAATTTATCATCATAATTAAACAATATACATTACACCATATAGTATAAGCGGACTGCACAGGCAGCCCGCTTATCATTTGCAATATCTGATTATCCCTCGATGGAGATACATTTCTTTTCCTCAACCTGTGGTTTAGGCTGTTTCTTTGGAATATCCAGGCGAAGGATTCCATGCTTGAAGGATGCCTTTATGTCATCCTGCTCAATCTCGTCACCCACATAGAAAGTTCTCTGACAGCTTCCTGAGTAGCGCTCTCTGCAGATATACTTCTTGCCCTCTTCCTCTTTCTGATCTTTCTCTAAGCCTTTCTCTGCTGTAATTGTCAGATAACCATTCTCTAAGGAAGCCTTAATCTCATCCTTTTTGAATCCCGGAAGATCCATCTCAAGCTCATAGCCTTTATCGCTTTCCTTGATATCGGTGAGCATCATTCTCTTTCCGTTGTGTCCGTATAATTTCTTCTGTGCCTTCTGTACGTCCCTGTCATCATACCAAGGATCATTGAACCATGGATCACTGAAAAATGTATCAAATAAGTTGTTGTTTGTAGTTGTTAATAACATAGGTCATACCTCCTTATATACCTGTAACTTTCCTTTCGGAAATTTGCTTTCTTTTGTTTACAAGTATGTTATAGCACCATTATTAGCACTCGTCAATAGCGAGTGCTAATAAAAATTATAAATTTTTTATTAACTGAAATTTCTTATGTTTCCCAGCTCCATTTCATATACTTCATCACAAAGCAGCTCGATATCTGCGGGATTGTGGCTTGCCAGAAGTATGAGCTTTCCCTGCTTTTTAAGCTCCATCAAAAGCTCACGTATATCAGCCACACCGTGTTTATCGAGTCCGTTCATCGGCTCATCCAGTATCAGTATGTCCGGCTGCTCCATGATTGCCTGTGCAATCCCAAGGCGCTGCCTCATTCCAAGACTGTACTTGCGCACCCAAAGTCTGCTGTCCGGATCAAGTCCTGTTATCTTAAGAGCCTTACGTATCTGATCATCCGTAACCTTTCTGCGTATTCCGGCAAGCAGCCGTAGATTTTGCAGCCCGCTGTAATACGGTATAAATCCCGGTGTTTCAATGATTATTCCTGCATTTGGCAGATAATCCACATCTTTTCCCACACGCCTGCCGTCCATTTTTATCTCTCCCTCTGTCGGATGCACAAATCCGCAGATGCATTTCATCAGCATTGTTTTGCCGCTTCCGTTGCTGCCAACAAGTCCATAGATTTTCCCCGGTTCAAGTGTCAGCGAAATATTATTTAAAATTGATTTGCCATCCAGTCTTAGCAATACATTTCTTATTTCTATCATGCGCAATCCCCCTATTCCTTTACCTGATAATGTCCTGCCCTTGCAAAGCAAAGCACAAGAAGCAGCGCACTTATGGCTGCCAGATAAAGATATGATCCCCACATCGGAAAATTCATCCTGTCAAGATATTCATCATAGTGCAGCCACGGTATCGTATGCGCCATCGGAAGTATCCACATCTGCTTCATTCTGACCTCGCAGGTGACTGCTCCGAGTATGATTGCAAAGCCATTTGCGAGTATCCCCACATATCTGTGATTGCTGACAGTCGAAAAAAGCAGCACATATGATATGAGCAGAAAATATAAAAGCAGCAGACAGAATGTGTGTATAAGTGCCTGTTCAAGTGTCATCTGCTGATACAGATTTCCCGGAAGAAGCTGCACCACATAATCTCCCGTCCTATCCGGATAAACTGAAGTAAAATGTGTGACCGCATCAGAAAATGAAAGACTCCATCTGCCTGTCCCTATCATAAGAACGCACGATGACACCAAAAGGAATAAAAGCACAAAACAGGATGCTGCTGCCGCAAAAACTGCCTGTCCAAATATCCATGTCCTCTTTGTACAGCGCATCTGATAAAACCTGTCAATTCCCGTCCTCTGTGGAAAATCAGCCATCAGCACAAGAAAAAGTATAGGTATTATAAGAAGGATAACTCCCGAATTTCCCAAAGCCACAAAAGCCTCAGGTATGGATAGCATTTCTCCCATAAGCATTTTGCACTGTCGAAGCGGCCCGATCACCTGCACATTCACAAATACGAGCATGACAAACAGTATTATTATCCTGCTGCTGCGCAGCCACTGCCTGAATTCAGCTTGCGCAATGTGCACTGCTGCCCGAAACGAAAATCTATCCATCACAATGCCTCCTTTTCACCTGTGCATAATACAGCAGAACAAGTATTACATAACAAACTATAGTAAGTCCTACCGTCCATCCCCAGCCGCTCTCACCCGACACATTCATCAGATTTGATAAGTTAAACCTCGCCACTGCCGGGTTTTCAAGTGTAAGTTTCTGCAGAATCTGCGTGTATATGTAATTAAGTAGAAACGGAAGGCACAGCAGCATATACCGATCCCTAAAAAATATTGCTGCTCCTATTCCAAACATACTTGCCGCCATACCATATAAGAAAGAACCTATAAGCCGTTTTACCACATATATGAGTACCATATTGCCTGTTCCGTACCAGTCAGCATATATCATCTGCTCATCCACGGAAAATGATATATATGCCGGAAATGCAATAAGCATCATAAGTCCGAAAACAATGTTCGCTATCATGAAAAGAGTTCCACCTGTAAGTACTCCTGCTGTCACCTTTGTGGCACAGTACTTTGCATTTTCCGACCTTATGAGCAAAAAACCTGTCATGCCGTTGTGCCGTTCCGCGGAAAGCACTGCGATATATCCAAATGACATTAAAAGCGGCAGTATAAGCGGAAGCCAGCCATTCATCCCTTTTATCCACATAAAAAGTGCGCTGTATTCTATCGGCTGCTTACTTTTATGTGCAATACCGGTTATGGCAAGCCTAAATACCGACACGGCACTGCCTGACGAATCATAATCCGCATTTGCGCTAAAAGCAAGTACAACACATCCTATGACCGCAAGAAGCAGATACGGAAAATACAGATATTTTTTCATTTCCGCCCTTATCATACTAAGCCGCCTCCCCATAGGTATAGTAATAGACCTCTCCTGTAAATGCATCAAGATACATCCTGATGTTTTCGTCCTTAGTCCTGTTTATTCCGTCAAACTGCCATGCCGGAAGATATATTTTGCACTCAGAACCATCTCCCAAATTAAGCGGTACATATGTAAGACATACACTTTGTACATTAACATTTAAAAACTTTGCCATCTTCCCGCTTAAAATATCTGCGGCATCCTTTATTCCCAATATCTCATCCGACGAATACAAATTTTCCAGCGGTTCCGAATCGTTAACTCCCGCATAAGCACTGACTCCATCAGAATCCACTACATATGCATGTTTGATATCCTCTTCAAAATTGTACTCATTTCCATATATCTGATAATTTCCATAATCATGATATGCTATTGGAACACCATGGTACTGCCTTTGAACCATATAATCATATCCATACACCTGTCCGAGCCTGAACACGCGAACCTCCGGAACTGACAATGTAATGCCATCTGTGGGTACAAACGGAGTACCTTTTTCAAAATATTCCCCTGTAAGCTCTGCCCCCTGTTCAATGGTCAGTTCACCATTTATAAGCTGATAGCTTTCTTTTCCAAGCTCGTCTATTGTCCCCGATTTTACAATATCATCTGTGTATGTTCCAAGAGCGTCACTGCTCGCATGCGCATCCGTATTCAGATATGCTCCTATCTTTCCATCACTCATGGAATATATACCATTATCCGCTATCTGTATATGACACTCATTCGTATTTACAAGTGCTCCTGCTCCTGATGCAAGATCCATATGATCCTTAAGAGCCGGATAACTGTATGGTGTTTCCTTTGTATCATCCATTCCAAGGTCACTGTTTATGATCCTTACCTCCGAATCCATATCAGTTGTATCGAGCTTACCGATTGATTCAAGCCAGTCCTTTATTGTATCCCAGCTCTCCTGTGTAGTAATGCCGTGTACTCCCCCCTCCATGACATACAACTCATTCGTTTCCGGCATATCTTTAAAAGTACAGTTTGTAAACGATAAATTCCTGTAATCCTTGTTTTTTACCGTATCGGTATCTGTGCTATACTGTTCACAGCCTAGCTTATAATTCTCCCTGTTATCGGCAAGCTTTTTCTCATACGCAGCTATATCAATCCCCTGCTGCGTGTATGATTTATCCGCTGTATTCTTCTGCTGCGTATCTGCCGTTTTGCTGTCTGCACATGCAGACATGGTAAAAAATGCTGCAATGCAAAGGGCTGGTATTAGTACTGTTTTGTGATGTTTGTTCATATATAATTCCCCCATTTTGTAACACAATTAGCCGGTATGGGAAACATACCGGCTAACATATTTTTATCTTTTTTATACTACTTTATAAATCGTACCTTTTGCATTACAAGATTCACTTCCCGTTGCTACGAACTTATATGTTATATCTTTCGTAGAAGATTTATTCATATAAAAAGTTTTAGTTTTTCCAACAGTACGAATATATTTGTTCCCACCTTTTATTCCACCGGCATTTTCTGATGAAACTGTTACCTGTCTATCATAACTCCCTGTCAAATATGTACAATTAATGTAAAATCCATCTGAATCAAAGGCTATTGTAGCATATGAAACAGGATTTGCCGACTGCTGTGGTGCTCCTTTTAAATAATTAACATTCCAGTTTGCAGATGATGCTGCATAAGCATTTACATTTCCAACCATCACTAATGCTGCTGCAAAAAGTACCCCTAATACTTTACCTCTTTTACCCATAGGCTTCTCCTTTACTATACTATGTTTTAAGTTACTTAATAACAATAATTATTGTTATTAGAAATCGATTACAATTTCAATTATATTCATTTTCCCATTTTTTTCAATACAATTTACATGAGATGACATTTTTTATTCACTTTTGGTACATTTTATATAGATCAATTAAAAATTGAAAATCAGTTACAGCACAACCTTATCTTCTGCGGATAATACTGCAGCACCATATACAGCTTCATCTTATCTACCCTGTTCCAGTCTTTCTTTGATACCTGTTGCTCATTCATTGTATATGGTATCACAAAGGACTCCTCCTCACCGGCATTAAGCTTTATCTCCAAAGCTTCCAAAGTAGGATTTAATTTAAAAAACAGTTCCATGTCATACTGATTACCATTGGTTCCCATTTCAAACGCAAGGCTTGTAAGATCAAGTGATGTTGTATCGTCCTTTACTTTGGTAACTGACAAGGTTATAAGTCCCACACGCACACTGTCAAAAGGACTTTCTGAGCCATCATCCATCTGATGATATACATAATCCGGACATTTTTCTTTTAGGAGACTGCCATCGCCCCACTCCCATCCGGTCTGCTTTAGCTCATAATTTCCAAGCTTAATAGTGTCATTTTCTGTATATGTGATGACCTTTGGGGATGGATAGCAATGATTCAGATAAACAATCCTTGCCAAAACAGCAATCATCACAATTCCTATGAGTATTCCCGATAAAAGTCTTACTTGTTTTGATTTCCTTTGCTTCATAATAAATTCTCCTCGTTACTTCAATTTAAACCTTCCGCTGTCCACCAGATAGATTACATCGGATAGATTTTCAAGCTCATCCTTATCGTGAGAGCTAAGCAGTATAAGGCTTCCTTTATCACGCATATCCCTTATGATTTCTGACAGTTTTTCCTGCCCCTCCTTGTCCAGGGCGTTAAAAGGTTCATCCAGCAAAAGAAGCTTTGGTTCCTCCATAATGGCACAGGCAATCCCCAGTCTCTGCTTCATTCCAAGAGAATATTTTCTATACTTTCTCTTATCATGCGGGTTCAGTCCAACCGTTTCAAGTGCCCTGCTTATATCCACTTCACCTTTATTTATTGATGCAAGCATTTTTAGATTGTCATAGCCTGTATAACTATCTATAAAGGCAGGATTCTCAATTAGCATACCTATCTTTTCCGGAAAAGCCATATTTTTTCCAAGCACCTTTCCATCAATCCTGATGCTACCGCTTGTAGGATACATAAGTCCGCTTACCGCTCTCATCAGCATTGTCTTGCCGGAGCCGTTTACTCCCTGAAATCCATATATATTACCACTTTCCAGTGTCATGCATACATCATCGAGTACCAGAGCATCCTTTATCTTTTTAGAAACATGTTCTATCTCTATCTTCATAAAAATACCTCACAAAATATTCTTTCTGTTAAAATACACACTTCCGGATACAATAGAAACCACCATCACAATAATGCAGCTTATTATTCCGGCAGCCGCATCCATTCCGAGCGCACAGAGCCTGTTGTTTCTGATGATCATAAGATAATTGCCCATAAGAAACGGACTCACCCAGTAAACAGACACCACAAGATAAACTATTGAAACAATATATCCAGCGATCGCACCGGCAAAAATACTGATAGTAAGCTGCACCACCGCAATTGTACCGGCGCATAGCATTGGCAGTATCAGCCATACAAGCACTTCATTTCCGGTCGAAAACTGCTGCATATCTATTCCCATTTCCATAAGCATATCATCAGGCTTTGTGCTCCACTTCCCGATTGCACATGTCACAGCTGCAAGAACCAGTATCATTGCAGCATAATACACAATCACATTTATAACCGTCCATATGTACTTACTCCATAACCACTTAAACCTGCTGCCAGACAATATCAGTGTCTTTTTGCCTGCACCATACAGATCTGACAATGGATAAAATCCTACCATAAAAAATAAAAATGCATAAAACAAAAACCATGACACCGGAATGGTAAATACGCTGTCATCTGTCTTTATGTATGGCGGCATACCCTGAAGTATATTTGTAAAGTATGCCAAAAATCCAAGCTCCGGTGAATTTACACTAAAATCACTGACGGTGATAAATGAAAAAAATACAAATATGAATACTCCGACTATCCATTTTATCTTGTTTTCCCTAAATCCTTTTCTGATATCATATAAGATCAGATTTGCAAAAATTCTCCTATTCATAAGCAACAAGCTCTTTCTTTACCGCATGTATGTAAAATATAATATTTACCACTATAAGGATAATAAACGCACAGATCACAACCCGGATATCATTTCTAAACGGTGCACTTGGTCTAAGAAACATTACCGGTGATAAACTCACCCTGTTTACAAAATGAACCATGCAGAACACAAATATGTATATGATAAACGGTGTCAGCAGGATCCAGAACCGGCTTCTTACAAAATTAACAGCCCACAACACCGCACAGTTTAAAAGTCCCCAGAAGCAGCCATCAATCAGCACAAAAATCAGATTGTATACAAGTGGATGTGTATAAAATACCCCTGACATGATATCCATTGCCGCTACCGGGAATGTGCCTGTTCCTACCTGTGGTATTACCATCGGAAATACCATTGCAGTAAGCAGGAAGTCAAACACCAGTGGTATCATTCCAATAAGCGCACCGCTTACAAATGCAGCTCCATATTTTGCTCTTATATAATCGCTCTTCTTTCCTCTTGATATGATCTGGGCAGCATACCCTGATTTAACATCAAAATAAAAGCTTCTGCCATACGGTATGGCACACAAAGCAGGCATTATCAGATAAAGCAGCAACGGCTGCACACTTGCATTATCCGCACCTATCCATTTCTCATATGCAGACAATGGATACGTGTCGTAGTAAACATACATCCTCCATATCCACACATTTTCCATAAAATGCCATACACATATTGCAAACGCAACACACAATGTGGCAGCAAATAATCTATTTCTAAAAGCACGTTTTATTTCGAGTTTAAATATTCTATTCATAACTACAGCTCCAGTTTAAAATATTTCTGCACCTTATCATTGGTTTTTGAATCTATACCCTCTATACAATAATAAATATACTTAGAGTCTTCAGGTATTCCCTCATCCTGAATAATATATCCAAGCTCTGATGTAATACACTCGCCTTTGCCTAAAACATAATGATATACATCACTTTCATCTCCTCCAAGCCAATAGCTATCTATATATACACTATCTGAATTTTGCTGTATTCTCTCCATATCATTCTTGATGGCATACAGAATACCTGCATTTCTATTTCCTTCAAGCTGCTTATCATCTCCATCCTTATAAGTGAATGTCAACGTTATAAAAAGATAACTATAGCCATTGCTCAGGTTATAATTTTCATCTATATTTCCTTCACATCTATCTTTCAAATAATCCGCAACAGTATCCTTATTTCTGTTTCCAAACTCTGTGGTATGCTCATACTTTTCAATTTTATAAGTAATTCCATTTATCTCAATTGTATCATCAACTGACACGATATCGTCTTTGTTAACATACTCCGCATCCTGCACATACGTAGCCGGAGCCTGGTCTACTACACCGGTGTCACCTTCTGTCTTTGAAGCCTCATCCTTTACAATACCGGATTTTCCCTCTAGCCTGGCATTTGATTGTGAGCAGGCTGAAAGCCCCGCTGCCATCATAATCACTGCCATTATTGCTGTAATTTTCTTTTTCTTCATAGTTTCTTCTCCTTGATTGATTGCTGATGTTTAATTGTTATGATAATTATAAACCTGTGATGTGTCATAGTTGTAAAAAACTCCGGAGCAATCTGCCCGGAGTTTCACTTTTACATAATACTGACCTTTCCAGCCTCTATCTTCACGACCTCATCACACAATATTTCTATATCCTCATGTATGTGACTGGCTAAAATAACCAGTCTTCCCTGCTTTTTGAGATCAAGCAGTATTTCTCTTATATCATTTACACCTATACTATCAAGTGCATTCATCGGCTCATACAGCTGCATTTTTGTGCCTATGCGGTTCAAATTGTGACTTATCTAAATATATGTAATTATCCATTAATTCACTAGGTGTACTTCTCTATAATAAACTCAACTTATTTTCATGAGAAGATTTTTTCGGTTATACATGTTTTATTATCGTGGTAATATACTTCTCTGGTTAACAATTGTCCCTGCATCTAATTCATAGACGCAATCACATAATATATCTATATCTAATGGATTATGACTTGCAAGAAGAATAAGTTTTCCTTTCTTTTTCAAATCCATTAGAATTTTTCTAATGTCTTCCACTCCTCGCTTATCCAAACCATTCATAGGTTCATCAAGTATTAAAATATGAGGATTCTCCATTATTGCCTGTGCAATTCCAAGACGCTGCCTCATTCCCAATGAAAATTTCCCTACCACCTTTTTGCTTTCCGGATCTAAGCCAACACTAATAAGTGTACTCTTTATTTGTTCATCTCCAATATTATCTTTTATCATAGTTAGAAATTTTAGATTTTTAAATGCCGAATAATTGGGTAAAAATCCCGGACTTTCTATTATTATCCCAGCATCTTTTATTATATCAATATCTTTTCCTATAACCTTTCCATCAACTGTTATTGTTCCTCTGTCAAGATATATAAATCCACATATGCTCTTAAATAAAACTGTTTTTCCACAGCCATTCTGTCCTACAAAACCATATATCTTTCCGTCTTCTAAAGTCAACGATACATTATTTAATACAGTCTGGGTTCCAAACTTTTTTGTAGCATTTTCTATAATTATCATTTCAGAAATCCCCTTTCACTTGCATCACATAGTTTCTGTTCTTAATCATAATAATTTTCAATAAACAAGCTATCATTATAATTAAGAACGCATATGCATATATTATACTAATATTGGTGTATTTTGCCGCAAAAATATCAAGTGAACTCCAACTTATAGGTGATATAAAATTAAGCCATGGTAATACCTCAGAATAATTACCTGCCAGTTGCGAAATCACCACCACTCCTACTGCGACAACACTTCCTTTCACATGATAATTTAACATATTTACTAATAGAACAATCAAACTAATCATAAATCCAATCAATATATTTAGACTATATGTTAATAAAAAAGCTTTTACAGGACTATATGCTTGTAATACTTCCTGAGTAATCCCAGCCGTTTTCCCATATTCAGACTTTGAAAGTGTAACAATAATTGCTTCCCAATTTGAAGAAAAACCAACATGCGGGAAAAACATAAGAGTTCCTATAATAGCAACCATAATAAAAAAAATCACATTTGCCAGAAATGTATATAATATTTGTCCACACATCCATTTTCTTCTGCCAAGACGAATAAGCGAAAAAAGCTGTTGTTCATCACTGTATGGCGCATTACATACCAATAATATAAGTGCAAAGTAAAATAACATTCTAGTTATCCCATCTCCCATTTGAAATACACAATACCAATTTGATATTGCAAGCTGTTGATCCTCTATATATCTGTATATCCATTTCGCATGAATATTGGTAAATACTATTATGAGTGGTACTATCATATATATCCGATAACAACTTGACCATTTTCTTACATTCAATACAGCTGCCTCGCAAATTTTAACCATTTTCCATTCTCCTTTTTATTTTTGTATAAGCGATTTCATTTAAAAATAAAACTAAAAATAGAGAGATTAGTAACGCATATCCAAATGCGATCCAAAAGTTATTCCATCTTGTATTACTTGTTATAGGATAATATATTACGCTTAATCTCATAAAATCAGGAAAATTATTGTCAAGAACGCTATTAAATGCCCAATACAATAGCATAGGCATTATTATTGTTACATAAACATCAGAAATATAGCATGATACTGTAAACGCAGTCTGCGCTATTACAGCACATAATATGGAATATATTAATATTTTCCATATTTCCTGTTCCATAGCTAACCGACTTGAAACAATATTTTTTGTTGTTTTATTCGTTATCATAGTAACCATATATGCTTCAATTATAGCCATAACCATTCCAACAATCGTTGAAAGGAAACCTCCCACAACAGCAGAAATTGTCTTTGAAATAGTATAATTTTTCACACCACAACGGATTACTTCATACTTATGTAATCCTGTATTGTATTCAATGCAATGCTGTAGTCCCGATGGGATAACACACAATAATAATATTGTCAAAGAAAAACTTTTATCAAACGCAGCTGCCAGACACACATCAACACTAGTATACCTTGAATATCTGGAATCTGTAATAAAATTAAGCAACATTCCTAGAGCAATCATAAAAATACTTATCGCAAATCTTTTACTTCCTAATGTTTTTATCAGCTCCAGTCTTATACCTTTCATCATAAGCTATCACCTGTATACGCATTATATAAATTCATTTTTCTTGTTCCCCCACCTTCAAATGAATCCGGCAAATCATATATTATATACCAAGTTGGATCAGCTTCATACTCCATATTATTCGAATCACATAATATAGGGAGATATGCTAATCCTATTTCAGCAATAGATATATCTCCATTTGTAATTACACCATTCATACTTTCCTTAAATTTTGTGAGTATAGTAGCTATGTCAATAATTTTCTTTTTTTCGGATATAGTTTCTTTTTCTATATCGAACATTGTCGCAATTTCAAAATCAATAATGCCCGAACTGTCGTAAAGTATCTTGCACCTACTCGGAATATAAAATACTCCTTCTGGCATTATCTCCGATTCTCGTTGTAAAATTGGTATTTCATTATATCCTTGAAAAAATTCAAAATGGTACGCATCCATAGAAGATGTAAAGTTCTCTGGTACAGCTCCTATGCTTGCATAGTAATCGCTTATTTGTTTATCTTGTTTTATGTAATACTGATAATCCTGATATGTTCCAGCATAACATAATCTATCCTCTATCAATTCAATCCCGAGATTTTCCACAAACTCTCTGGATATTTTTTCAGCCTCGTTCTCTTTCATAAATGATAGGTCTACGTCCTCCTTAACTATATTTCTATACGCTTCAACATCAGTAACCCCCCATTGAAAAATATCTTCTCCAAATCCAACAGTAGCTGCATTAATACAACTTTTATCAATTCCCCATACATATACTGTCCTCACCTGTAAATCAAAAGCATTTTCATTTCCCGTATTATTCACAATTTGCATATTATTACCATTAGGTAATTTGTCCTCTGTTTGCTCTACTTCTGCATCTTTTTCTTCAATATCAAAATAATCGCTTAACTGTTTATATGACTTTATTTCATCAAATGTATGTAGAGTACACTTAAATGATGAAGCCTTATACTCGCTCAATTCATTAATTCCTGTAATATCCGCATCAACCTTAATATTATCCGAAAGATTCATCATTAAATGTCTGCCAATTTCCATCGGACTCTTTTTTTCTATTTTTGCGAGTTCATCCCCATTTATTTTCTCTTCTTTCGTGCTCATAGGTTCACAGGCTGTAAATATCATTACAACTGCCATGCATATAATTAACATTTTTCTTTTACGCATATAGTCACTTCCTCCTAATAATTTATAAAAGCAGACATTAACTCTAGTTAATGCCTGCTCTCAATTTATGGTATCCATTCCCCTTGCGGACTTATAGATGCATTATTCCTCGCAGGATTTGTAATTTTTAATCTAAGATAATCACCCGGTAATACTCCATATCCGGAATATGAAGGATATCCAGTTGCAACACCGTTTATTGTTGCAATTGATGATTTTGCATAACCTGACGGATTACATACTCTAGCTTCAATTACATATCCATTTACTCTCGTATTTGTCTGCATTACAGTGGCAATATCTGAAGCAGATGCTTTTTTCACTTCACCTGTATATCCACAATTTTGTACCGAAAGACTAAACTTAAAGGATTGTGCATACACACCTATTGTCCCAAGTAAAATTAAAAAAAACAACATCTTTGATATTACTTTTTTCTTCATGGCAATTCCTCCAAAATTATTCATAATTCACATATTAACAATAATTATTGTTTCGTTAATTTGATATCAATTTTAATTATAGCTACTATTTTACATATTTCAATACACTTTACATGGGATGACATTTTTTAATCATTTCTGGTCGATTTTAGTTATTGTATTTCATAATTTGCTCAATAATTTCATAATTTGATCAATTTTAACATATTATAAAACTCCAATAAACACCATTCAATGCATCATAACAAATTAAAGACTTCCCACATTTAGAGATACTCTCTATAATTCTCGTAATACAAAAGAATCCGCTGCACATCTGATAATTGCAACGGATTCTTATAATATTACATAGACAGTTTACTTACCTCTGATTAAAATATTTAATTTGACTCTTTTAATCCCAGAAAATAATTCTCATTATTTTGCAATTGAACTACATATATTTTTGCTTTTACATTTTCCGACTCAGATGCATCCACATAAGTACATGCATCTAGAAACTTTTGTTTTACATCATCATCTGATAATTCTTCTTCAAAATTGTATATAATCAGTTCCGACTCCCTCATCTTTAGTGAATTATATATGTTGTTCATCCACCACCCATCAGTATTAGACATTGACATTCCATAAATAATAAACAATTCAGTATCCTTAAAATATCTCTTGTATTTTAAATCATCCTGTGCCCAATATGACTTGATTAATCGCTTTTCAGCTTTACTTTTATCATAATTTTCTAATTCTGTTCCGAATATCATCGAACGTGGAATATTCTGTCTTCCATGCGGATGAATAATATTAGTCATAATATAAGATGACCAAGAAGTATCCTCATTAAATTCCGTTAATTTTCCATCAGGATTGGGGAAAAATGTAAAATTTCTATCTGCATTTTTGTGCCTATGCGGTTCGAATTGTGACTTATCTAAATATATGTAATTATCCAATAATTCTGTATAATTAAAATTAACAAATATAAAATTGTACAAATTATAATGGTATGTATTTTTCACAAACATCATATCATCTTTAGGGTTAATATCTCCCATAAACTTGCTCAAGCTTGTATCTGCCCACTTATTCGCCTTTGACTTATCGTTTAATTTTAACACCACATCAGTAGTCACAATATCATTCAAGAATCGAGAAAATGAATTTTGTATAGCGTCAAGATCCGTTTCTAATTTTGGAATTTCGCCTTGTCGTCCATCATTTATCATCTCCCCCAGTAATTCATCAACAGAGCTTTCAAAATCACACCAGTTCTCTTTATTCTGCTCATGATCCTCTTTCATCTTCTTATATATTAAGTTATTGTCATCACATAATCTAAAATATGTAACATACTCAAAAAAATCAGAATATTTCGTGGATTTTCCATTCATCTTTTTATCACCATATTTGTTCAAAACGGCAATATCAAACCCATTTCCAACTAAAACCATAATATTATGCTGTCCGTCTAATTTTTCATAATCATCTGTAGAATACCTAATATGCATACAATCCTCTCCTTTACTTTCTATCATACTTTAAGTTAAATATAGCAAGTAGCTGTAATATCTCTGCCAACATTACTCCAGATTCAATAAACTTTGTATAATATCTATATCCCGCTATCCATTGCAATTCCACAATAATAAACAAAACCACTACTATTAAAATCGTTATTTTTTTACAAAATCTTTTATCATCATTATCAAGCCGTTTGTTTGCAGAATCTATTGGACTAAAAATCATCAATAAGATACTTGAGGCAATATATATAACATTAAAGAGCAAATTATTATTTATATAATTTGATATCTGTAGCATAGTCATAATTACTATACTGGATATGATAAGACATTTATAGAAACTATCCGCATGATACCCACCGGAAAATTTCCTAACTGCTATAAATGACATAATCATAACTACTGCCTCTATCGGCATTCCCAAAAAAGCTCCTATAACCGAAGCAAAAGCAATCGGATATAGGAGCGAGAACAAACAATGAACTGCATATGCATACAGTTCACGTTCGCCAGTGGAAATAGCTTTCTGTTCTATTAACCAATCTGCTATTTTCTCACTCATATTATTTAGTTTTCCTTTTAAATTTTGATAATTCTTTTGGGCTTTCAGGTTCATACATCACACCACAGGATGCTGAGTTTGCTTCTACTCTAAGCATCGTATCAAGTGTACCTTTGACATGTGAAATAATGTTTTTTCTTCTGTCTGTCGCAATCTTCATTAGTTGCCTCCTTTTGTAAATATTCATCAACTTCTACTTGCCATCATCTTCTTATTAATGATGATAAAGCTTTTTTTATAATAAATCTATATTGTTTACTCTAAACAGCATTTTTCTCTTAAAATTGTAGTAATATGGCTAATATTTGTCATTTTTACACTGTCCCGCAGATTTTTTCATTCATGCAATTATAAATTATCTATATTACAGAATATATCTGTATTACTTTGTTCATTATTATTTAAATAACTGCTACCATTAACATAAAATATGAAAGGAATTAATGATCTTGGATTTTGATTACATTACTATGGGACAACGCATTAAGCAGCGTCGTAAAGAATTAAATATGACACAAGCAGATTTTGCAGAAAAATTGGATATCTCTCAAAATCACATTTCTGCGATTGAATGTGGCTCTCAGCATCTAAGCTTTGAGCTTTTTGTTTCTATATGTAATACATTATCTATAAATCCTGATTATTTAATAAACGGATGTACACATCTCTCTAACACTCCACTTCAAGTGATGGATAATCTTACTCTTTGTGATGATACTTCCGTTGAACTTACACGCAGATTTACTGAGCTGTTGGTTGAGCTTTATCCGAATAAATCAAACCAAAAATAACTTATTTATGTTTTTTCGTACGCTCTTCTTGTCTTAATTCTCATACTCTTCTATAATGATATCAACAACCATGTTTTTAGAGGAGATTTTTAATGAGAATACTTATTTGTGACGATGATCTATCTATCACGCAGTCACTATCCCAAATAATCAAAACATATTTCAACAAAAAGAAAGTAAATAATCTCGATATTGTAACCTTTAATGATGGGGACAGCCTTCTTTCTGATAAATCCCAAAAAGATATCGTTTTTTTAGATGTGGAAATGCCCGGTTTTGACGGCATCTATGTGGGAAATGAACTAAAAAAGCAGAATGACTCCGTTATTATTTTTATAGTGACATCTTACCTCGAATATCTGGATGCCGCCATGAGATTCCATGTATTCAGATACTTATCTAAGCCAATAGATAAACAACGGTTATTCCAAAATTTAGATGATGCACTTGAGCTATACTATTCTATCAATCAAAAAATCGCAGTTGAAACAAAATATGGTGTTACGTCTGTTTTGACTTGCGATATCGTATATGTGGAGGCAAAGGGGAGAAAGGTTATAGTACATACTGCTACGGCTGATTTGGATTCCACTCAGACACTTCAATTTTGGATAGATCATCTGCCACAGGCTACCTTTTTTCAGTCTCACCGCAGCTATATTGTTAATATGGCTATGGTAACAAGCTTTGATCACGAGCTGATATACCTTTGTGATGGTCAGTTCACCGCATATTTAACAAGAAGAAAATTCACCGAATTTAAGAAAGCATATTTGATGTTTATGGAAAGTAAGAGGTAAGTATTATGAATACTACAATTTATTATTTTTTAATTTATATTGCAGAAGCTCTGATTTGTATTCAATATACTTCTAATATATTTTCAGATCGCTTTTCCCATTTTAAAACTTTTATCGCAATTTTTATTTTATACTCAACATTATTCATAATTTCACTTTTACAAAATCCATATATTAATGTCATAGTTTTTTTTATTTTTCATATATTCATTTTCTGCTGCTTATTTCAAACCACAAAGTTAAATGCTGTTTTTCACTCACTTATCCTTACCATTACAATGATCTTTACAGAACTCATTGTTCTTACTATTTATTCAAATATAAGTGTGCATTTTTATACCGAAATTTATATACATCACATTACTCTCGTAATGGCTATAATCAGCAAATTACTATATTTTATCATCACATTTTTTATATCACATACCTTGTTAAAAAATAGCAACAATACCATACCATTTTCTTCTAGAGAATGTTTTCTCTTATGTATAATTCCAATATTATCATTATGGATATCTTTTACTTTTATACATTTGTGTCTTACAACTCCATTGAAAAACAAACTTGATGCAATGATAAGTATAAGCATGCTTTTTATTCTACTTATTAATATTCTCATTTTTGGACTTTTTGAACATATTAAGCAAAAAAATTCCGAAATAGCAGAGCTCACACTTCAGAACCAGCGTGATGCCGACTCTGTAGAATACTACAAAGCCCTCGTGTCACAGGATGAGAAACAAAAAGTTCTCATTCATGACATCAAAAAGCATCTCAATGCCATAGCCTCACTGAACGAACAGCACGATTCTGAAAAAATCGCAGCATACCTTACCCACGTACTCGGTTCTTCTGAGTTAAAGCACTCCGTGCGGGTATGCGATAATGACCTTTTAAACGCACTGCTCTGCCGTTACCAGAAAATATGTCTTACGAAAAAGATTGCGCTGCATATTGATATAAGAAGTAAGTGTATTGATTTCGTGACATATGATGATCTCAGTGTACTTTTCGGTAATCTCATGGATAATGCTGTAGAATCAGCCGAAAAAACAGTTAATCCTTTTATAGAACTCAATGTTTTTCATAAAGAGAACAATAACATGACCATTATCACGCTCATTGATTCCTGCCGCGTAAATCCTATTGATAAAAATGGCAACCTTTTACCAACTAAAAAACCGAATCCACAGTTTCATGGATTCGGTATGCGTAGTATAGAAAATATTGTTAAGAAGTATAATGGTGAAATGACTTTTTACTTTGATGATCCTACCAAGACATTCCATACGATTATTATGCTTCGGCACTGAAAGCTGTTTCTTTTAACGATTTTTTATCATCTGGAGCAAATATTCACAGACATCAAAGCTCTTTGCTTCTTGTTCTGTTTCCCGCTTCTTTAATGAATCATATATTTGCTCCAATAAATAATCAGCATTCACTTTTTTGTTTACAAAGCTATTTTCATCAGTAGAAGCCATTCCATAACCGGCATCTGCTTTCATTGTTTTATAGGCAGAATAATTATTTATCGAATTAGGCGCAGTTCTTCCTTTATAACCCTCATATGACATAAACGCGAACATTTCCAGATCCGATGCATTCGATGTATCAACATCATTTACATGCACATGATATACTTTTCTGTTATCACCATGTCCATATGCTACTTGAACAACAGGATCATCCTCCTTTGATGTTTTCACATATGAAGCTAAAACTATCTGACTTTCTGTATCAGACAGCCCAAAACTTGTCATTCCGATATTTTTCAGCTTATCATTTGGAATTTCCTTATCCGGTGACACCTGTTCAACTGCATTTTTATTATTTACCAATTTATTGTAAAGAGAACTGTTATTTTCCGACAACATATTCATGTATATTTCAGCAAGTTCACTCTGCCTCTCCCCACATTTATTTATGGAGTTTTGCTCACTATTTCCTATTTCGAACTCTATATCCATTTTATCGCCTGTTGACTTCTTATTATAATTTGAAGTATATGCCATTGAAATATTTGTTCCCACACCGTTTAACATATATTCCTCCTATCTGTTTTACCAATAATATTACACTTTTAATAATTAGATTCATTGCAATTAAATTCTTGCCAAAAGTTCCGCAGGTGTAAGTGCCATAACCTCACTTTGCGTGAAGTCTTTAATGTTGCGCGTAATAATATAGTCTGCATGAACATATTCAGCAGTTGCACTTTGTATGGCATCTTCAAAATCTTTCCACTTCATATTTACAGCCATCTCAAGCACAACTGAACTAAAATCAGCAAACTCAAAAATAAGTTTTAACTTGCGGAATACATCTTCTATCTGCTCTGAAGTCATTTGTTTTCTCATGATATACATAATATTTGCATAAGTTAATGTAGATATATATCCCTTTGCCTGTTCAGTTTCACAAAGTTTCCAAATTATAGATGATTCCTTCACAAAATCTGAGCGACTTAGTAAAACATCAAGTATAATGTTAGTATCAATCAACAAAACCATATTTTTCCCTCATACTTTCGGTTTTTATCTCATCTAAATTACCATTATCCTGAAGTATTCCTGTTAGAGAATCCGTCAAATATGATACTGCGGCATCCTTAGGAATAAATCTTCCCACTTCATGACCATTCTTTGTAACAATGATTTCATGTCCTGACATAACAAGATTCAAATATCTCCCAAAATTGTTCTGCATTTCTGTTGCAGTTGCAGTTGCTGTTGCTGTATTCATATGCCTTCCTCCTATCCATTTCTTTTTTAGCTAATTATATTATAACGTTAATTAGCTATTTTTTCAAGATATATCCCCGTTGTAACATTATTCTTGATATTTTTTGCTGTATTTGTAACATAATTCCGTACATTTTTCCAACATTGAATTTTATTTTCAAAAATTAAAAAAATTAAAAAACACTGTCCGTAGACAGTACACATAATCTCATGTTGCCCACTTCCATCACTCCTCCAAATCTGTTATACTGATTATATAAAAATGAATTGGAGATGGGACAATGGGTATTTATTTTAATCCGGGAAATGGCAGCTTTACAAAAGACAAAAACAGTCAGCTATATATTGACAAAACCGGTCTGATTGAATATTTAAATAGAGTTATCTGTACAAATGCCAACTGCATAAGTGTCAGCCATGCCAGAAGGTTCGGTAAATCCCACGCTGCAGGAATGATTGATGCATACTACAGCAGAGGCTGCGATTCATCAGAGCTTTTTGCAGATTCTGAAATTGCAGCTAAGGACAGCTATGCTGTACATTTAAATAAATACAATGTCATACACATTGATGTATCATCATTTTGGGACGCTTACAAAGATAATGTGATAGAAAAAATTCAGGAATATATTTATGACGAACTTAAACAGGTATATGGCAATCAGATAGATTATACCAAGATGATCAGTGCTGTACTCATGTCCGTCTACAACATTTCCGGTATTCCATTTGTTATAATAATTGATGAATGGGATTGTGTAATCCGAAATGGTGGAAATAAAACACTGGTTCACAGCTATCTTCAGTTTCTTCATTTGTTATTTAAGAGCGAAGAGTCAAAAACTTTTTTAGCTTTGGCATATATCACCGGTATTCTGCCAATCAAAAAAATTAAAGATGAATCAGCTCTGAACAACTTCCGTGAGTTTACAATGTTGAAATCGAAACAATTGACCAGATATTTTGGTTTTACAGAGGATGAAGTTAAAAAGCTGTGCATCACATATGATATGGATTTTGAATCAATAAAAGCATGGTATAACGGATATCTGATAGACGGGCTTCATATGTATAACCCTAATTCCGTTGTTCAGGCTATGCTAGATCATGACTATGATTTTTACTGGAAAAATACATCCTCGTTTGAATCAATCAACACATTTATCACCATGAACTACGCCGGTTTAAAGGATGATGTGCTCGCCATGCTTTCCGGCGATAAAATCAGAGTTAATGTAAATACCTTCCAAAATGACCTTACTACAGTTGCTTCAAAGGATGATGCACTTACAGCTTTAATTCATTTAGGTTATCTGGCTTATGATGCCAATAGGAAAATGGCATATATACCTAATTATGAAGTTGCTGCTGCATATGATCTTGCATTACAGACCGGTTCATGGAGTGAAGTAGCCAACTCCATTTCAAAATGTGATGAATTATTAGATGCTACCCTAAATGAAGATGCTGATAAAGTCGCTGAATTGGTAGAAATTGCACATGAAACATATACATCCGTTCTTAAATACAACGACGAAAATTCTTTAAGCTGTGCTCTCACAATGGCATATTTTACTGCAAATGCATATTACAATATTGTCAGAGAATTTCCAGCCGGCAAAGGTTTTGCTGATCTTGTTTTTATTCCAAGAGCGAATGCCTGTGGCAGACCTGCAATAGTAATTGAACTTAAGTACAATGCTTCCGCTGATTCTGCCATATCACAGATTAAAAACCGCAGATATCACGGAGCCTTATCAGGATACAGCAATCAGATCTTACTTGTCGGAATTAACTACAGCAACACATCTGATAATAAAAAGCATACATGTATAATTGAAAGTATTAATAACCTCGATTAACATAAAGAATAACACAAGCGGACTGACGAAGCAGCCCGCTTGCTTTAGTGTAATAATTATCCTTCAATAGAAATCTATTTCTACTTATGCCTAAATATATATCTCACTACTTCCGCATTCATGGTCACTACTGTTTCCTACACTGATTCGAAGTTGCATTCCGCTACTAACGATTTCCATATTTTTATCAAAGTAAGAAAACTCTTCTGAATCAATAGAGAAATCCACACTCTTAGCTTCTCCCGGATCCAGAAAAACCTTCTGAAAACGGACAAGTTCCTTCTTCGGTCGTACCACAGATGTTTGTAATGTTTCATAATAGCACTGAACAACCTCTGCCCCTGTAACTTTACCTGTGTTACTTACATTACAATGGACATGCACTCTTTTGTCCTGTCCTATCTTGACTTCAACATCCGAAATATCAAATTCTGTATAGGACAATCCAAAACCAAAAGGATATAATGGTGAATTAGGAATATCCATATATCTGCTTGTGAAACGGTTCTCTAGATTATCCTCTGTAAGCACATGTCCGGTTTTTATATCCCAGTAACTTATCGGCACCTGTCCAACGCACCATGGAATACTTACAGCCAGCTTTCCGGAAGGATTGATCATGCCATATACAAGATCTACTATTCCCTCTGCCCCCATGGTTCCGGGTCTCCATGCCATGATGACGGCTTTGGATTTTTCTGAGATTCTTCGCAGATCCAGTGGTCTTCCTGAGATTATCACTGTCACGATATTATCCGTGCGTTTTACTATTTTTTCAAAAAGCCTCTGCTGCTCTTCCGGTAAAGTCAGAAATGCTCTGCTGGCAGCCTCTCCGGACTGAGATTCATGTTCTCCAAGTACACATACAACCGTATCTTCCCGGTTTATCGTTTCCAGCCACTGCTCATCTATTTCTTCATCCGAATCAACCGGTTTCACTTGCCAGATCCTGCATTCTTCCTCAGAAAGCATTCTGCATCCAGGAATACATACCCCATTAATCTTCTTATCTTGAAGAATATCTTCGATTGTCTCAACAGGCTCATGCTCACCAAAGATTGCCCAACGGCTCAGGAATTCCTTTGATGTCACATAAGGTCCTGCCCAGATAACTTTCTGTTTCTGGCTCAAAGGCAGAATTTTTTCATTTTTCAAAAGGACGTAGCTTTCGCTGGCCATCTGATATGCCTTTGTCCGGTTATACTGAGTGAGGTTTCCACTCTTTCCAATTCCTGCAAAAGGATTTTCAAAAAGCCCCAGCTGATTCTTCATCATCAAAACCCTGAATGCACTTTCATCGATAAAAGACTCCGGAATCTGCCCGTTTTTCACCAGTTCTTCTAAACGAAACATATAAGCAGGACTCATCATATCTATGTCCACTCCCGCTTCTATCGCCTGAGACGCCGCTTCATCCATATTGGCTGCCACACCCTGTTCCTTCAGCTGCCCAATAGAGCCCCAATCTGAGATCACTGTACCATCAAAGCCTTCTTTATCCCGCAATAGATCTCTGAGAAGTTCTTTATTTCCGCTGATTGGTTTTCGGTCTATTGCATTAAATGCGGTCATAACCATAGCAGGCTTTGCCTTCAACGCCATGCGGAAAGGTTTTACATACTGTTCCAGAAATGTCCGTTGAGATATTTCAACATCGTTGTATTCCCTGCCTGCATTGACCGCCCCGTAACCTGCAAAATGTTTCAGACATGCTGCGATTCCTTCATCGTTTTTCTGCTGATAGCCATCTACCATGGCCTCCCCCATGACTCCATTCACATATGGGTCTTCGCCAAAAGACTCCATTATCCTGCCCCACCGGGGATCCCTTGAAACATCAATCATAGGAGAAAATGTTGCCTTAAGTCCTTCGGATGAGGCCTCTGAGGCAGCTATTGACGCTGCCTCAGACACCAGTTCCGGATTAAATGAACAAGCCTGTCCCAGTGGAATTGGAAAAATTGTCCTACATCCATGGATCACATCTGCCATAAAGAGTAGTGGGATATGATGAGGATGCTGTTCCATATATTTACTCTGAATATCACATATTTTTTCTTTACCAATCACTCCCAGCACGGAACCTGAATACTGAATGATCCATTCCGGCGGTAATTGTTCGTCAACAACACCTGTAAGCACTGCCTCTTTGTCAAAATATACACCGGTAAGCTGTACCATCTGTCCTATTTTTTCCTGCAAAGACATTTCTGACAGCAATTGCTGTAATTTATTTATTTCCATGATTACTCCTTATGTTTGAACTGTTGTAACTGTATAGGTCAAATCGCCTTTTAATCAAAATAAATTGTCTTACCACTTTTTGCAGACTCATAGATTGCTTCCAGTACACGGGTAACAACTGCAGCCTGTGCAGGTTTTACTATCTGCTCAGCTCCGTCAGCAACGATATGGTAGAACAGTTCCTGTTCATAATCCCCTGCTGGTTTTTCTTCTCCTGAGAAGAATGCTACTCCTTCACCGGATAATGCTGGCTTCTCTACTACCTGTTTATTGTGATGGATGTAGTTGATTCGCAGGCCATCTTTCATATCTGCTCCGGCTTTTGTTCCGCACAGACTTGTCTTGGCCTCATCAACCTCCAGTGTGTTCAGTGCCCAGGCAGCTTCGAGTTCAATCACTGCACCGTTTTTCATACGGATGAATCCGAAAGCGGAATCTTCTACGCAAAACTCCTCAGGATCCCAGTTGCCAAAAGCATTTCCCTGGTTGGTCTGATCAGCCAGTTTGCGGAATGTTTGTCCTGTTACAGACTCTACTTCATAATTGTCCATCATCCATAATGTCAGATCCAATGCATGGGTTCCGATATCGATCAGTGGACCGCCTCCCTGTTCTTCCTCATTTAAGAATACACCCCAGGTAGGAACTGCTCTTCTTCTGAGTGCGTGAGCTTTCGCAAAATAGATTTCTCCCAGTTCATCCGCCTTGCACATTTCTTTCAGGTACAGGGAATCTGAACGATAACGGTTCTGATATCCGATGTTCAGGACTCTACCTGTTTTCTCTGCAGTCTCCACCATTTTCTGTGCCTCAGCATAATTCTTTGCCATTGGCTTTTCACACATAACATCTTTTCCTGCTTCCATGGCTGCGATAGAGATTTCTGCATGGGAGCGGTTCGGTGTAGTTACATATACAACATCCAGGTCCTCTTTGATAAGCACCTTATAGTCTTCGAATACTTTTGCATCTTCTGTGCCATATTCTTCCTTTGCTTTCTCTGCACGTTCCCTGACGATGTCACAGAAAGCTACAATCTCATAAAGACCACTTTTTTTCATAGCTGGAAGGTGTTTTCCGTTGGCGATTCCTCCGCATCCTACGATTCCTGCTTTTAATTTTCTCATGGTATTATCTCCTTTACTAAATCACGTACTGTTCCAGATATCTCTTGCTGATGATCAAGGAATTCTCAACCTTCTCCTTGGAATCCTCAAAAGCCTTATCCTCGATCTCGATACAGGTATAGCCATCATATCCGATGTCTGTAAGCGCTGACACATATTTTCCCCAGTCCACATCTCCAAGTCCAGGGATTTTCGGTGACATATATTCCAGAGGATATGCCATGATGCCGCAGGATTCCAGCTTGTCTTTATATATCTTTATATCCTTGTAATGGACATGGAAGATCTTATCCTTGAATTCGTAAAGCGGGCGGATATAATCGATCATCTGCCAGATAAAGTGGGATGGATCATAGTTGATGCCCAGATGGTCACTGTCCAGGATCCGGAATACTTCTCTCCAGATTGGCGGTGTTGTCATCAGGTTCTGTCCTCCCGGCCACTGTTCCTTGCCAAAAAGCATCGGACAGTTCTCGATGGCGATCTTCACGTCACATTCCTCTGCCAGTTTTATGATAGGTGGCCATATCTCTTTTACCAGTTCCAGATTTTCCTGTATATTTTTGGTCTGGTCCCTTCCGATAAATGTCGTGACCATGCCCACACCTAATTTTTTACTTGCAAGAATCACCTGTTTCAGGTGTTCCACAGCGGTTGCGCTTTTCTCTTTATCTGCCACCATCACGTTTGGATAATAGGCCAGTGCCGATATCTCCACTCCTGATTTTTTAGCATATTCTACAATATGCTCTGCATATGCGTCATCCTGGTTAACCCGTTCTGCATCAATATGGCTTACCCCTGCATATCTTCTTTCTGCTTTTTCCTGTGGCCAGCATGCCACTTCCACACATTCAAATCCCTGTCCGGATGCAAAGTCCATCATTTCTTCATAGGTCCAGCTGTCAAGGATGGATGTGATAAACCCAAGTTTCATAGAAATACCCTCCTGTTTCTTCTGTCTCTGTTATATCTTTGTTATTTCTCCCATGGAGTTGGTGTGAACTCTCCGCCTCTGCACCATTTCAGATAGTTCAGTGCGTGAAGCTGTCCTGTCATCTCCAGTTCTCCCCGGTATACCGGATCGTGATATCCTTCGATACAGATATCGTCCTCATATCCGTTGCTTCTTAAGATAGAAATGATATCTCTCCAGTTTGTGTCACCAAATCCCGGCATACGATGCCATACAAAAGGAACTGCTCCGGAGATACCGCCGTGCCTTACTGCATCCCAGTCAATGGTCGCATCTTTTCCATGTACATGGACTATCTTTTTGCACCATTTTCTCAGCTCTGTCACAGGATCGATCAACTGTACCATCTGGTGGGTCGGCTCCCATTCAAGTCCGAAGTTATCATTCTTTACTTCCTCAAACATGACTTCCCAGGCTTTCGGGTTGAAACCGATGTTGCAGGTGGCATGTTCCCAGGTTCCATCCATAAGACAGTTTTCGATACCCAGCTTTACGCCCTTTTCTTCTGCAAGTTCTGCCAGTTCACGGAACACTTTTCCGAACTCTTCGTATGCGGATTCTACCGGTTTTCCTTCCCAGGCTCCTGCAAAGGTGCTTACATGGGTAGCTCCGAATTTTTCAGCAGTGCAAATTACCTTTTCCAATGTCTTTCTGTGCTCTGGATACTGGATTGGATTACAGTAGTATCCGAGTGTAGTGATCTTTGAATCTGTACCGGCAAGAATCTGTTCTGTGCTCAGGGCCAGTTTATCAAGATCTGTTCCTTCCAGTGACATATGGAAATTGAGGGAAAATGTTTCGAAACCTTTTCCAACAAATCCTTTCAACCATTCTTCTGCTACGGGGCCTGGTACGCAGGTTCCGATTTTGATCTGTTTCATACTTATTTCCTCCTGTTCTGTTACATGCACTCTCAAAGAACATGTACAACTGTCTTTTATTTTTATGTTATAACTACTCAATGCCTTTCCTGTTACACCTGGTCCTGAAATTCGATTACCTGTTTTGTCTCTGCCGCCTGGAAGATTGCCTCCATCAACTTCATGACACGCATCACCTGGAACAGCTTGATCTCCGGCTCTGCTCCATCTCGGATTACTGCAACCACATTTCTGTGGAAATCAGCGATATCTCCGGACACCTTTGGTAAATCCTCTTTTACAATAGTATCTTCCCGTCTCGGTGCCATGGTCTTTGTCAGGCCAGCTGCTGTCTTAACCGGTATTACCGTCTCTTCTGTCTTACCGGTCTTACGTATAATCTCACCGGTTAACTGCCAGTCCCTGATTACTGCGGTACCGTCTTTACCCAGTACATACCATCTTGGCAGTGATATATAATTGTTGGTGCCGACTTCCACCAGGACTTCTGTTCCGCCTTCAAAGGTCAGAATAGCAGTGAACCCATCGTCCACTTCCTGGTTTGTGATATTGGTAAGTGACGCGTATACCGTCTCGATCTTTCTATCTCCGTACATATATAAAATCTGATCCAGCAGGTGTACACCCCAGTCCAGGACCATTCCGCCCCCATGTACCTTTTCTTTTCTCCAGTCCCCAGGGATTCCTCTTGAACCATGGACACGGCTCTCGATCCGGAAAACATGCCCCAGTTTCTGCTCCTCTACCAGTTTTTTGATGATCAGGAAATCATCATCCCAACGTCTATTCTGGTGCACGGTGAAAAGTTTTCCTGTCTCTTTGGCTACCTTTTCCATTTCCAGCAGGTCAGCGGAAGATAATGTCACCGGTTTTTCCGATATCACGTTTTTTCCTGCATGCATTGCACGGATAGCGATAGGCTTGTGGCAGTCATTTGGAGTGGCAATCAGAACCACATCGATGTCCGAATCTGCCAGCATGGCTTCTTCTGTTTCATATACAGAAAACCCCTTCGCTTTCGCTTCTTCTCTCTTTTCTTCCTTGATGTCATAGATACCACCAATTACAGCTTCTGGAACATTTGAAAGAATCTCGGTATGCCATCTGCCCATACCGCCATATCCGATTAGTCCGTAAACTACTTTGTTTTCTCTCATTTTATACCTCCATCGTAAAAACAGCGGCTGAAGAACACCATCAGCCGCTGTCTTTTTTACTTACTTAATTCATCGTTGATTTCTTTGAGAATCTGGTCGCCACCCTGATTCTTCCAGTTTTCAACGAAAGTATCGAATTCGCTGATATCTGCTTTTCCCATAATGATCTTTGAGAATGTTTCTTCTTCCATTTTTTTAAGGTTTGCCCATTTGGCCTCCATGGTTTTTGTCTGACCGTTATATGCATTGTAAACCGGTACATATTTATCATTTACTAACGGAGATCCACCAACCAAAAGTGACACAAGTCTTGGAAGATTAGTTTTGGCAATGTCACTGTCCAGATTCCATTTGTCCAGGCTGAAATCATCATAAGGTTCTTTTTTCAGTTCCTTAACTGCTTCCATATCATTCTTTAACAGTTTATGTTTTGAGAAATCAACATCATCCATTGTAATCTCACCTGCAAGATATTTTTCCAGAGTCTCAGTGGATACTTCAATCTCATCTGCATTATCGTAGCCATTATACAAAGGATAAAAATCCGCAGTACCCATTTCTGTGGAGGTAATACCATCTACTACCCACTGCTGCTCATTTTTGATCAGATAGTTAACAATCTTAAATGCAGCCTCCGGGTTCTTGCAGCTTTTGCTTGCTACTACATATTTACTTGTAGGATTTGGCATATGAGCGTAGTAATTCCCGTCCTCAGACAGTGGTGTAAAATATGCTCTCCAATCCGCTTCGCCTGCAAGTGTAGTATCTGACACCGTATAACCAGACCACCATGGTCCAAAGAAGATACCAACTTTTCCGGACAAAAGAGGTTCCTTGCTGTCGCTTCTTACAAGCATTTCCGGATCGATCAGCTTATTTGTATACAGTTTTGAGATTTTTTCAAGTGCCTCTCTGGTTTCCTGCTGAATAGAACCATATTCTACAGTTCCATCCTCATCCTGCAGCCAGTACTGTGGATAAGACTGGAAGCTGCTAAACAATGGATCCAGTCCAAACTGGTTTGCTCCAATTGCATTCATGTGATCTGAATTGCTCGGTCCAAGAATTCCAATGGTATCAGCTTCTCCGTTACCATCCGGATCCTGGGTTACGAATGCCTCTGCTACTGCTGCCATTTCATCCCAGGTTCTTGGAACCTCCAGTCCAAGATTATCCAGCCAGTCCTGACGGATCCACATTTCGTTCACTTCTCCTCCCATCATACTTGGAGCCGGGATTGCCATTATCTCTCCCTTATCATTTGAGATACATTTTTTCAGCTCTTCTCCACCTGATTCCACATATGCTTTCAGTGTATCAGAAGCATAGTCATCAAAATACTGATCAAGCGGCTGGATCATATCATATTTCAGAAGTGCCCTGTACTGTGTTGCATTTACGTTCATCAATTCCGGAATTGTGTTACTTCCGATACACAAATTCATTTTTTCATCATAGTCTGTAGATGATGCGACCCAGTCGTATGCAACCTCAATATTAAGGTCTTCTTTCAAAAGTCGTGTATAGGAATTGTCATCATAGCTCATTCCGTCAGGAATCTTGGCATTTGAATTCATTGAACCGCCCAGATGAACCGTTACGGTTTCCGGATATTTTGACAGCGGGAGAGCTTCTTTTGCTGTTCCTTCTGCCTCCCCTACTGCCTTTTTCTGTGTGTTCTCTTCTGATTTTCCGCATCCTGCCAGTGATGTCACACCTAATGCCATCGCACATGCAAATGCAATCCACTGTTTTTTCTTCATATTTTCTTCCTCCTTTATCCTTTTACTGATCCCAGTGTAATACCTTCTACAAAAAATCTTTGCAGGAATGGGTAAACAATCAGTATCGGTATCATAGCTATAAATATTTTCGCAGAATCTAATGAAAGATTGTTTAATTTCATCGCCTGCGCAATCTGATCCACATTCATTGTAGAATAATCCAGGGTTACTACCATCTGCTGGATGTAGGTCTGCAGTGGATAACTGCTCTGTCTTGTACTTAAAACCATTCCCTGGAAGAATTCATTCCAGTACATAACCATGGTGAACAGTGCAACTGTTGCGACCATAGGTTTTGCCAATGGTATGTAGATAGATATCAGAGTTCTCCAAGGTCCGCCGCCATCGACAAAACACGCCTCTTCCAGTTCTGTTGGAAGATTTTTAAAGAAATTCACTGCAAGTATCACATTAAATACCTGAAGGCCTGTTCCCAGTACCAGTCCAAAAATGTTATCCATCAGATGATAATTTTTCATGGTGATATACCACGGAACCGTTCCTCCGTTAAATAACATGCAGAACACGAATATCCACATAAAGATATCTCTTTTCGGGAACTGTTTTTTTGTTCTGGATAATGGATATGCTGCCATAAGGATACATACCATACTGATTCCGGTTCCCAGCAAAACTCTCTTAATAGATACCAAAAACGAACCGAAAAATGCGGTCTCTCCCATGATTTTTTTATAGGAGAGCAGGTTGAAGCCAACCGGCCAAAGTGCAACTTTTCCCGCATTGACTGCTTCCCTGCTGCTCAATGACACGCAGAGAACGTACCATACCGGCACAATACAGATTAAAGTAATCGCAATGAGAATCACAATATTTAAAATATCAAAAATCTTTGATCTCAGGCTTTTATTCTCAATCATAGTTTGTCACCTCCTAAAACAGTTTATAACCGGTAAATTTATCTGCCAGCCAGTAGCCAACCGTAATCAATACAAGACTGATTACAGATTTGAATAAACCAACGGCCGTTGCCAGAGAATACTGGAGATTTTGCAAACCGGCTCTGTATACCCAAGTGTCAATAATATCACCTGTTGAGTAAACCAATGGGTTATACAGGTTGTAAACCTGGTCAAATCCTGCATTCAGGATGTTTCCAAGCGACAGGATAGCAAGAAGTGCTACTGTTGTCTTGATGCCCGGTAAAGTCACATGCCAGATTCTTTTGAATCGTCCGCAACCGTCTACTGCTGCAGCTTCATACAATGATCCATCCACTCCCAGGATTGCTGCAAGATAAACGACTGTATTGTAGCCGAATCCTTTCCAGATATCCGTACCAATCACCAGAGGCTGGAATATCTTTGCTTCTCCAAAAAAGTTGACCGCTTCGCCTCCAAAAAATTCTATGATTTGGTTCACCGGTCCCGTATAACCGAAAATATTCAGCACAATCTTCGCAAGAATAACCCATGACAGAAAATACGGTAAATATACGATTGTCTGGATTGGACGCTTCAGTTTCTTCAGTGCCAGTTCATTTAACAACAAAGCAAACACCAGTGGAATAATAATATTTCCAATGATCTTGCCAACGGCAATAACAACTGTGTTCCGTAGAACCTGTTTAATGTCACTCATCTGAAACATGTACTCAAAATTAGCCAGACCAACAAACTTTGAGTGGAGAATGCCCTGTCCCGGATTGTAATCCTGAAAAGCCATAACAATTCCAAACATTGGAACAATGCTGAAAAAGAACAGCCACAGCAATGCGGGGATTAGCATGATGTAATAGTGTTTCACAAATCTTTTTATGTACATGAGTAAACCTCCCTTCTTTTATAGATAGTTTATCCTGTAACCATATTTTTCACTAGACGATATTGTTCCTGATTTCACAGCTTTTTTTTTAATTCAAAAAAAATGTCCGAATTAAATCGAACATTTTTTTATTCTTCCTACATATTCTGTTGGCATGCATCCGTATTCCTTCGAAAATACCTTTGTAAAATAATAAAAATTGTCATAGCCCAGATTCGAGGCAATCTGTGTTATATTTTCTGTTCCTTTTGCCATCTTTTGGGCAGCTGCATACATTTTTCTGCTGATCACATAATTATGAAAGGTATCACCGGTCATCTCCTTAAATCTCGTACTGAAATAACTTCTGCTCATTCCGATCTGTGCTGCTGCCTCTTCCGACTTCAGATTTTCTTCTATATGTTCATCTGTATACAGGATCACTCTTGCAAACATATAGATATCCTTTGTTTTATCTGTCTGCAGACATGTCTGATACAGGTTTTCTTTCCATTGTTTCACCCATTCCAGCATGGAATCCACGGAAGATAAGGATGGAAATTCCAGTTCTTCTCCTGTGAGTTTCTGGAGGCTGTGGAAGCTTTTTATGAAAACCCTTTCAGCAGTCCGTAACTCCACTCCCCTGGTTAACTCATACAGTCTGTTGAACTCGCTGTCATTGAAGATCCATCTGGTGTTCATCCACGCTTTTTCCAACCTTTTTATGAGTTCGGAATCCTCATTCCTGGTTTCTTTTTGGGAATGATTTTCCTTATATTTTCTTTCCACAAGTTCCAGTATCCGGTCACACTCATCCCCTTCAAAACTTATCTTGGATATATAGTCCAAAGCTCCCAGTCTCAGAGCACTCTGCGCATAACGGAAATCTTCATACATGGAAAAGACTACAAATTTCACCTCCGGATATTCCTTTTTACACATTTTCATCAATTCAATTCCATCGATCTCCGGCATGTCTATATCCGTGAATACAATATCCACTTCATTATCCTTCAGAAATTCCAGCGCTTTACGACCGTTCTGAACATCCCCCACAACTTCAAATCCGTATTTCTTCCAATCCATTATGGAGATCAAACCTTTTCTTGCCAGTTTATCATCGTCAACAACTAATACTTTCATTTCTCCTTACCTTCTTTTTCTGTCTCAACTCCTGTAATTTTTATTTTGTTCCGAAGTTCTTCCTGAATCGGAATCAAAATTGTAATTTTGGTTCCATATCCTTTTTTGCAATTTACAAACAGAGTCGTTTCTCCTTCATAAAAAGAGTCCAACATTGCTTTTACATATCGCAGACCGATTCCTCTGTTTCCATGTTGCATTTTTTTTACATCGTAGTCAAATGGTTCATTGATCTGATAAATTTCCTCCTGGGTCAGACCATTACCGCTGTCTAATATGGTGATGCCCGCCAGTCCCCTGATATTATCCTCAAAGACCTGAATTGTGATCTTTTCATCATTTCCAAGTCCATATCGTATGGCATTTTCTACCAGTGGCTGCAGCAGCATCCTTACCGTCGGCTGTTCCAGATAACGCCCCTCTTCCACATTCATCTCAATCACAAAATCGTAACGCATCTGTTCCAATGCTATATAATCTTTCACAATATCGATTTCTGTTCGAAGTGTCGTCTGCATTCCCTCTTTTCCCAGATTGTAGGACAACAGTCTTTTTAATCGCTGCACAAATTCCATAATATTATTCTGTTTGCTCATTCTGGCCATCCACTGAACAGAATTTAGTGTATTGAGCAGAAAATGAGGATTGATCTGATACAGAAGCTTCTCATATTCCGTCCGCTGAATATTTTTTTCTTTTTCCACAACATCATCAATCAGATTTCTGATTTGTTCCTTCATCTGCTCCACTTCGTGCATCAAGTCATCAAATTCCTTGATCTCATATTCCTGCCTTTCTCCATGTAATGCCCCATTTCCTACCTGGATAATCTGTTTTTGTAACTGATTAAGTGGTTTGCATATCAACCTGTACAGGTAAATAACAGAACAGGAAAAAATACCGAATGCTGACAGAATGATAACCACCAGCTTCAATCTCCACATATTCATTTCTTTCTGATAGATATTTTCCGGCAGTGCAATGGCATTGGCATATCCAATGGTACTGCGATACACCATGATTTTATATCCTTCCTGATTTGTTACAGCATATCCTTCTTTTTTCGGTAATTCCGACAAAATCTTTTGGCCCCGGACAATCACCGGATTATTGCTGTACTGCACAATGCCATTTTCATCCATCTCCATATAGGTATATGGCCATTTTTCTTTATTAAGCTGATCTGAAACACTCATATCAGGCTCAATTTCTGCATAAATATCCAGCATCTTTTGGTTACCAAAAGAAACTCTTCGCATCACGGATACTACCGGTGTCTCCTTAATTCCCAGATAGGAATCATGCATGGCCTGAATGGTATTATCGGCACCTACTACCACTTTAGAGATTGTCTGATATGTCGGGTCCAGCACCCTGACGTTAAAATTTCCGATCAATTCTTTTTGCTCTTTCGGATCGTAATAAGTGATGCCAAGAAGCTTTGTATTCACATATCCAAGCTTTATCAGTTCTTCTCTGAGAAATTTCTGCTCCAAATATCGATCATAGTTATCATTTGAACTCAAATATCTTTCTGTCGCACTTCCAATAAGTCCATCGGGACTCATCTGATTGACAATACCGATCATGTCATAGTAATCACTGTCCATCTCTCGTGTAATCTGCTCCAGATATATCTGCATACTCTCCTTGATACCGTCATTCTGTATCATTCGGATCGTCATATACGACACGATTACTACTGCAAGAATACTTGACATTGCACTGAGCAGAAGAATACTCAGCATCTTCTTTTTAAGCGTTTGTTTCCCTCTGTTTTTCCTTCTCATACCAGTTTCCCTACTCCTGTTTTACCTCTTTCCACGCCACTGTAAAGTTATACTGAACAGTTAACAATTTTATCTTATTTTAATAATAGATAAATTTTTTCTGAAAGTCAACCAATGATAAAATATGATTTTTCCAACATTGAATTTTTATTTTCAAAAACACATAAAATAACCCCAAAAGCCGAATCCACACTCCCACGGATTCGGCTTTTGTATATACATCTTCTATTTTCTATTTTGTATGAAGCTGTCAATCATCGCAATCACACCATCTACACCGAGCTTTGCCACATTCAGGCACAGGTCATAGTTTTCTGCCTGCCCCCACTCCTGTCCGGTATAGTATTTGTGATAGGTCTTTCTGTTGTCATTTGTCTCACGCACAACAGTCTTTGCCTTTCTCGCTGAGACTCCATGTGTATCAGCCACAGTATCAACGCAGAAGGCATCATTCGCTGTCAGGAAAACTGAGACAACATCATCTCTTCCCTGAAAGGCAAAGTTTGCACATCGTCCCTGAATCACATATCCCTCACAGCCGTCCTCAAGCGGCAGCCTGTCTATAAATGTAAGAGCCCTCGCCGGAGTATCATGCAGCACATTATCCTCCTCCGTCTCCATCACAATAGAGTAAAGCAGGGAATTAACCGGTCTCTCACTGTAAAACTCCTCATACTCATCATAGCAGCCTGCCTCTTTGGCACCGGCCGCAATAGCCTCTCTGTTCATGAAATGTAAATGATATTTCTCAGCGACCGCTCTACCGATACTATCTGCATCGCAACCGCACTTTCTAGCAATAGTAATTATCATATAAATATAGCTCCTTTCTGTAGAAAAAGCCAACGCGCAGGAAGCGCTCAGACAAATCAATAAAAGTTTGCAAACACCGATGCAAACACCACCGTAAGTATTCCTGCCACCGCGATAGCAAGAGAGCTCATGGCGCCCTCTATCTCGCCAATCTCGATAGCCTTCGCTGTTCCGATGGCATGTGATGACGCGCCAAGCGCCAGTCCCTTCGATATAGGCTCAGTGATTCTGAATATTTTGCAAACAAACTCTCCGAGTATATTTCCAAGCACACCTGTCACGACGATAACTGCGACAGTAATGGTCACATATCCGCCGAGCTCCTCTGATACGCCCATACCGATAGCTGTCGTGATGGACTTTGGCAGCAGTGTGACATAGTCCTCGTGTGAAAGCCCCATAAGCACTGACAACACAAGCACTGTCACAAGACTTGTTATGACGCCTGCCGTGAGTCCGAGCGCGACTGCTGCTATATTTTTCTTGAGCAGTGTCCACTGCTCATAGAGCGGTATCGCAAGGCATACCGTGGCCGGTGTCAAAAACCAGCTAAGGTACGATGCCCCCTTATTGTATGTGTCATAATCCACATCTGCCACAACAAGCACTATGATGGTCAGTACTATTGAAATGAGAAGCGGATTGAGTATTGCAAGCTTAAACTTTTTCTTTAAAAGCATACCTAGCAGATATGCAACCAGACTTACTGTGACACCGGCAAAAAGCGATGTCTGAAACAAATTATCCATTATAATTATCCTCTATCTTATTTATTTTCTCCAGCATCAGCCCTCTTGCGCTTCTGCATACGGATTACGAGCTGTGAAACATGTCCTGTAGCAATCATTACAGTAAGAAGTGCCACAACCGTGATTACAATCACCGGTACGAGCACCGGCTTAAGATTGCCCCAGGATGACATAAGCCCCACTCCCGCAGGGATAAACATGACAGGCATTATCTCTATCATGAATTTGCCTGCACTCCTTACAGAGTTAAGCGGTATCAGGCCTGTCAGCAGACCTATGAAAAGTATAACCATACCATATATGCTCGCCGGAACAGGCAATGGCAGTAAATATTTGAGTATCTCACCTACAAACGAAATCGCAAGTATGATGAGAAATTGCTTTAATAATTTCATTTTATATTGTATCTCCGTTATATATATTTCGTGACTATTTGTAACTGTTTATCTGTGTTCCCTGACCATCATTGTACATACAATGGCAAGCAGCACGCTTGAAGCCCATATAGCGCGTATTCCTATGTGCAGTGAGCACACTCCGCCTATACCTGCTCCTATTGCAAATATCAGAATGATTCCATAATAGTGCGCGGTCTTTTTCAGTGCCCCGATATTTCTGTCACGCAGATATATTGACAGGCTCTCTGTGCCGCTTCTTAAGTTGCCGATGCACATGGTGCTGGCATAGCCGTAGCCGTTTACCTTTCTGAAGGACTGCACCTGCATAGAACAGCTGAATGATACAAGCATGGTCGCTATCATGTCGTATCTGTGTGGTATGAAGCCGACCACAAACAGTATGATTATCTCTATCATCACCACTATCTGACGCCAGTGGATGCGCTTTGCCTTCTTATATCTATGCCCGATTCTCTCTGCCACAAGCACACCGAGTGCAAATGAAAGGATTGGGAAAAGATACGATAGTCCCTTCATCCATTCACCCATCATCAGATGCTGGCTCATCAGCACTACGTTTCCTGTCTGCGCATTCGAGAACACCTCATTTCTCACGTTGTAGGTGTAGGCATCCTGAAAGCCTCCGGAAAGTGCCAGAATCGCACTCAGCAAAAAGGTCTCTGATGTCTGAATCCTTATTTTTTCTTTTTCAGTCATTTTTTCGCCTCTTTTTCTCATATTCGCTGTTAGCTGCCACACCCTCGTGTGACCCACAGCAATTACATATTTACAGCAATCCACACGGTTTATTATTATAGAAAAAAAGGGCGGATATTTCAATACCCGCCCCAAATATACAGTGTATTAAATTTTGCACAATACCTAAAATATATATTGGATATACATAATAGATATACATGATAGCTATACCAGATACTTTTCTTCAAACTCAGATACCGGTACCGGTTTTGAGAAATAATATCCCTGGAACTCATGACATCCCATCATTGTAAGCATATCAAGCTGCTTTTTCGTCTCCACACCCTCTGTGATGACGTCCATGCCTATCTTGCCTGCAAGCGTGATGATACTCTCTAATATATCCTGTCCCTTGACCTCGTTCTCAGATTTGCGAAGGAAGCCCATATCGATTTTCAGTACATCAGCACTGATGTCCTTTAGCATGTTGAGTGATGAGTAACCGCTTCCGAAATCATCAATCTCCACCCTGAAGCCTACATTCTGAAGCTTGTGGATGATATTCATATTCTTCTCAAAATCGGTCATCAGCGTTGTCTCTGTAATCTCCAGATGCAGATTGGACGCTGCTATGCCATATTTATTAATCAGCCCTGTAAAGGTCTCATATATATCTATAATGTAGAAGTCCTTTGTAGATATATTTACAGATATATGATAGCTTCCGTATCCCTTTTCCTTCCACTCTGCAAGCTTTTGTGCCGCCTTTTCCCATATATAGAGGTCAAGCTTGTAAATTTAGACCTGCGTTCTCTAAAATATCAATAAAAGCATACGGTGTCAGGATGCCTCTTGACGGATGAGCCCAGCGTACCAGCGCTTCTGCGCCCTTTGCAGCACCATCACGGTTCACCTGTGGCTGTAAATACATGACAAACTCACCCTTTTGCAGTGCCGGCTCAAATTCACCGAGCAGGCGTCTCTGCTCTATTGATATCTCAAGCAGATGCTCATCATAGTATGCCACACAGCAGTCGTAATTATTCTTTATGGTGTCTGCCGCTATATTAGCCTTGTCTACCATAATGCTGACAGCCTCATCCCTGTCTCTTATCTCATACACACCCATGTATGTATGCAGATGGAAAGAATTGCCCGAAAACTCACGCTGCAGTTCTTTGACTGAATCTGCCACTCTTTTTTCATCAAACTCTTCTCTTGGCAGGCACAGCGCAAAGCGGTCATTCATAAGCCTTGCACAAATGGTCCTCTCAGATGGATTCGATGCCATGAGCTTCGCCTGCTTTATGAGCACCTGATTGCCCTTCTCCATTCCAAATATCTCATTGATGAATTTGAAATCCTTTATATTGCTGCAAATCAGGTAGAAGGTTGTGTCATGATACTTGTTCACCATATCGTGCACATCCTCATAGAACTGGTCACGGTTCAAAAGTCCTGTCAGACTGTCATGCGATGCCTTGTACTTTTCCTGCTCCCACGACTCATACATCTGTGTACGGTCATTGTATACAAAATAATCACATATAACGCGATTGCTCTCATCATATATGCGCTTGTAGGCAATCTCAAAATAGTGCTTTTCACCGTTTATTTCAATATCTGTTGTCTGGAAGGTCATACTATCCCTTCTGTCATCTCCCAGCTTTTCAATCCACTGACTATATTTACTTTCATAAACAGACATATTGCCGCCATGCCTGTAAATAGCCTCCATCAGGTCATTGTAATATATGCACCTGCCCTTTCTGTCATAGCAGATGATACCATTGTTCATATCGCGGACCACAAGAGAGAGCATATTTTCTATAAGCTCATTCGGCACATATCTGTATGTCAGGTAATATATGATAATAGCTATAGCACCATATATAATCATGGTGAGGTCATATATGGAGTCCGAACCTATAGTAGCAATGTCAAACGAAAAGCCGATAAAGATAACTACCGCTATAGCCCCATATGCCTCCCTGTACATGCGCGATGATTTGATAATCATATACAGATATGTAAAAATAATCAGAATCACAAACGCATATGTGAATATAAAATGCAGCCTGTACCATAGGCTGTCATTATTGAATACCACCTTAATATTCTCAGCTTTTATGGATTCTATATCAAAAATCTTATTAGTCCAGGTGTTCTCTATAAGCATATATGTGTCCAGCACCGCAAATATCATGGAAGCAGCCTGCACTCCCTTGAAAGTCTTTACAGCACCTGTATAATACTGTGTATAAAACATAAGAGCGATGAGCATCCAGTCAAACAGAGCCATAGTAAGCCCCTTCGCAAGTACTGTAACAGTGTGCCCCGGCACAAATGTAAAAACAAAAAAGACTATAGCGCAGGCAAATGTCAACGTCTCATATATACACACACTTTTACCGAGTCTGTCATGTTTTTTAAAGGAACCGATTGCGCTATATGCAATCAGTATTGCTTCCATCAATACTCCCAGTCCATATACTATCCTCATATTCCCACCTGTCTTCTATGACCATATTACTAACCTATATATAGTCATTGTAACTCATTTCATGTGTAATGTAAACAAAAAAGAGGTTGTCACAACCTCTTTTTTGTAATTTATTAACATTTATTATTTTCCTGAAGTTGCTTTCAGTCGTGTCATGGCACGGGCCAGCGAAGCTCTTGAGTGATAATACTCCTGAATACTCTGCTTCTGGCGAAGCTGCTCCTCGGCTCTCTCCTTTGCCTCTCTTGCCCTTGCTATATCGATTTCCTCCGGATGCTCGGCTGTCTCGACAAGCAGTGTCACACGGTTGTTGACTATCTCTACGAAGCCCATTCCCACTACCGCGTACTCCCAGTTGTCACTGCCCTCCGGCTGAAATCTCATCTCGCCCTCATCGACGGCTATGACCATATCCTCGTGGTGGGCGAGGATTTCCTTCTGGCCATCGAACTCAGGGACTATTATGGAACGACATCTTCCTGAGTAAAACACTCTGTTAGCAGCTATTACCTTTAGATAAAATGTATTTGTTGCCATACGATTTGTCCTTCCTTATGCTTTTACTGCTGCATAGTCTTTGCTTTTTCCTTGACGTCCTCGATTGTTCCGACATTGAAAAATGCGTTCTCAGGATACTCGTCCATCTCACCATCTATGATGGCCTTGAAGCCCTTGATAGTCTCCTCTACAGGCACATAGACACCCTGGATACCTGTGAAGTTCTCGGCTACGTGGAATGGCTGTGAGAGGAACTTCTGGATTTTTCTTGCTCTGTATACAAGCACCTTGTCCTCATCTGCCAGCTCCTCCATACCGAGGATTGCGATGATATCCTGCAGCTCCTTGTACTTCTGGAGAATCTCCTGTACCTTTCGTGCTACCTGGTAATGCTCCTCGCCTACGATATCAGGCTCGAGGATACGTGATGTAGACTCAAGCGGGTCTACTGCCGGGTAAATACCCTGTTCAACAATCTTTCTTGAAAGAACTGTTGTGGCATCCAGATGTGCGAAGGTTGTAGCCGGAGCCGGGTCTGTGAGATCATCGGCTGGTACGTATACGGCCTGTACCGATGTTACCGAACCGTTCTTTGTAGATGCGATTCTCTCCTGCAGCTCACCCATCTCAGTAGCCAGTGTAGGCTGATAACCTACGGCTGAAGGCATACGTCCTAAAAGTGCTGAAACCTCTGAACCTGCCTGTGTGAAACGGAATATATTGTCGATGAAAAGCAGCACGTTCTGGTGCTTCTCATCCCTGAAATACTCTGCCATTGTAAGTCCTGTCTCAGCTACACGCATACGTGCTCCTGGTGGCTCGTTCATCTGTCCGAACACTAAGGCTGTTTTTTCCAGAACTCCTGATTCCTTCATTTCTGTCCAGAGATCATTTCCCTCTCTGGAACGCTCTCCGACTCCTGTAAAGATTGAGTAGCCGCCGTGCTCTGTTGCGATATTGCTGATGAGCTCCTGGATGAGGACTGTTTTTCCTACTCCGGCTCCTCCGAAGAGTCCGATTTTTCCACCCTTTGCATATGGGGCAAGGAGGTCGATGACCTTGATACCTGTCTCGAGGATTTCCTCTGCAGGGTTCTGCTCCTCAAATGTTGGTGGTTCTCTGTGGATTTCCCACTTTTCTTCTGTATCAGGCTGTGCTCCGCCGTCAATAGCTTCACCGAGCACGTTGAACAGTCTGCCGAGAGTCTGCTCTCCGACAGGTGTCTTGATGCCGGCGCCTGTGGCTGTTACTTCCATATCTCTGTGAAGTCCCTCACTGGAAGCAAGCATGATACAGCGTACTGTATTATTTCCAATATGCTGTGCGACTTCCATCACACTTTTTTTGTCACCATTTAAAACTTCTAGTGCGTCTCTGATTGCCGGCAGGTTCTCATCCTCGAACTCTACATCGACAACAGGACCCATAACCTGGATAATTTTTCCTGTTTTCATCAAAAAGCCTACTTTCTCTTTTTCTTCTGCGATTTAGCACCGGCTATTACCTCTGTAATCTCCTGTGTAATCGCTGCCTGTCTGGCACGGTTGTAAAGAATGTCAAGCTCTGCAAGCATGTCCCTCGCACTGTTTGATGCGGACTGCATAGCCATCATTCTGGCGTTCTGCTCACATGAAAATGACTCTACAAGAGCACCGTAGACAAATCCAACAACGTAGTTTGGTACGATACGATCCATGACTGCCTCAGGCGATGGCTTGAGTGCCAGTTCCTCCCTCGGTATGTCTATAGGAATCTGCACAGTGAAGTCTGCCTTTTTCAGTGGCAGAAGCTGTGACATCTGTGTTTCCTCCTGAATCGCATTTATCATGCTGGTATAGATAATATAAACTTCGTCCAGCTCGTTATGTAGATATAGCTCCAAAATTTCTTCTGCAATATTTCTGGCACGGTTGAGTGTCGGATTCTGAACTGTGTAGTGGAACTGTTTTTCAATCTCAATTCCACGCTGTTCAAAATAATGACGTCCCAGCTCTCCGAGTACGAAAAGTGAATGGTTCGGATGATTCTTTAAGTGCTCCTCAGCCATTTTCAGGATATTGTGGTTGTATGAGCCCGCAAGTCCTTTATCGGCTGTGATTACGATATATCCGACCTTTCTGTCCTCAGGCAGCTTATCCTCGTTGGTCTTGAAATAGATGTCCTCCATATCAGGCAGATGCCTGAGTATTCGGCTCATCTCTGATTGCAGTGTGAAGAAATACGGCTCTGTATCTGCCAGCATCTTTTTGGACTTTTTCAGCTTCGAAGAAGAAATCATATACATGGCATTTGTGATTTTAAGCGTATCATTGATACTTTTTATTCGATCCTGTATTTCCTTCGTGTTTGCCATAATACTACCTGTTACCCTTTATACTCTTTTACTGCATCCATGATTTTATTTACGAGCTCTTCATCAATGGCTCTGTTCTCTTCGATCTTCTGTCCGATTTCCGGATAAGAAAGATCCATATATGAGAGGATATCGCCCTGATATTTCTTGACCTCTTTTGTCTCTATTGTATCAAACACACCATTGTTTGCCATGATAAGTGTCATTACCTGCTCATGCAGTGACAGCGGATGACAAAGTGGCTGCTTCAAAAGCTCCATAAGTGCTTTTCCATGTGCAAGCTGTGCTTTTGTGGCATCGTCAAGGTCTGATGCAAACTGTGTGAAGACCTCCATCTCCCTGTACTGTGCCAGGTCGATACGGATGCTTCCTGATGCCTTCTTCATGGCCTTTGTCTGGGCAGCTCCACCAACTCGGGATACTGAAAGACCTACGTTTACAGCCGGTCTCATACCTGCGTTGAAGAGGTTGCTCTCTAAGAATATCTGTCCGTCTGTGATAGATATTACGTTGGTAGGGATATATGCTGATACGTCTCCTGCCTGTGTCTCGATGATTGGGAGTGCTGTGATTGAGCCTCCGCCAAGCTCATCGCTCAGACGGCTTGATCTCTCGAGCAGTCTTGAGTGGAGATAGAATACGTCTCCTGGATATGCCTCACGTCCCGGTGATCTCTCGAGCAGCAGTGAAAGTGCTCTGTATGCTACCGCATGCTTTGAAAGGTCATCATATACGATAAGTACATCCTTGCCCTGATGCATGAAATGCTCTGCCATGGCTGTTCCTGCGTATGGTGCGATATACTGCAGTGATGCAGGATCGCTGGCTGTTGATGAAAGCACGATTGAGTAATCCATTGCGCCGTGTTTTGTCAGAGTTGACACAATTTTTGCTACTGTTGATGCTTTCTGGCCAATTGCTACATATATACAGATAACATCCTTGCCCTTCTGGTTGATGATGGTATCTGTGGCAATTGATGTCTTTCCTGTCTGACGGTCACCGATGATAAGCTCTCGCTGTCCACGTCCGATTGGGAACATTGAATCGATTGAAAGGATTCCTGTCTCAAGTGGAGTATCTACTGACTTTCTGTCCACGATACCCGGTGCCTCATTCTCGATTGGTCTGTAATCTTCCTCTTTGATATCGCCCTTTCCATCAATAGGCTCACCTAAGGCATTGATGATTCGGCCGATAAAGCCTTTGCCTACAGGGATTCCGGCTTTTTTCTTTGTTCTTACTACTTTGGTTCCTTCATGGATTCCGTGGTCTCTTCCGAAAAGGATTACTCCGATTTCATTCTGACGGATATCCTGAACCATTCCTTTTACTCCATTATCGAATACTACGATCTCACCGTACATGGCATGGTCGATGCCGTATATTGTGGCGATTCCGTCGCCGACGTAGATTACCTCGCCGGTCTCACGGCTCTCGGTATCGAAGTCGAAATTCTCTATCTCGCTCTGGATAATGGAGATTATGTCTGTTGCACTGATTGCGCCCACAGGGGTCACCTCCTGGTCAATTTTCTTTCAAGCTCACGAAGCTTTCCTTCGTAGCTTCTGTCATACTCTGTATTAAGAGTCTTAATCACATATCCACCTAAAAGTGTTTCGTCCACCTTCTGTGTAAGGGATATTTCATATTCCGGATATTTGCTTTGTAGCAGCGCCTTGGTGTCATTTGCTTCCTCGTCGGTTGCGGCCTCTGCACTGATAAGCTCAGCTCTTATGATATGGTTTTTCTCATCCCAGTATCTGTAATATGCCTCAAAGATTTCATTCATGTCAGCGGCATATCCAAGCTTTACCATTTCTTTTATGAAGCTTGTGATAAGCTTTGGCTCACTCTCAAATCCGTATACCTTTTCTATGATGTCATACTTTTTGGTCAGCGGTATAAGTGGATTTGCTAGCGTCTGTGCAAGCTTTTCTGTCACAAAGTATACTCTCTGTGCTTCCTCCACATCACGACGCTCTACAGCCAGCCTGTACAAAACTATTGCATTATTTACTGCTGCCTGTGTCATTAGCTTCACCTGTCTTTACAATCTTTCTCGCTGCTAAGATGGCAAGTTTTGCAATTTCAGCCTCAGCGGCCTTTGTTGCCTTCTCCTGCTCGCTAGCAATGTCCGCTTTTGCTTTTTCAAGCATACTGTCCGCTTCCTGTCTGGTTCTCTCAAGAGCCTTCTCCTGCTCAGCCTCAGCTCTTGCCCTGGCATCGAGTATTATCTGGTCTGCCTGAGTCTTTGCACTCTCGAGCTTCTTTTTATAGTCGCTCTTTAAGCTTTCTGCATCGTCCTGACTCTTCTTTGCTTCCGAGAACTGCTTCTGAATCATTTCGTCTCTCTGATTGATCACGCCCATCACGCGGTCAAAGAGGAATTTCTTAAATATCCAGTACAGGAAAAGCAGATTGACTACTGTCCATATTATGTTCCATGGATCAATTTTTAACATTGCTCTACCTTCCTTTCTGTTTCACCTGGTTGTAACTGTCAGTTACGCTGCCTGATTATTTAAGGAAGAGGATGATAAGTAATGCGATAACGAAACCGTAAATAGCTGTTGCCTCTGCAAGGGCACATCCTAAAAGAAGTGATTTAGATATTTTGCTCTCAGCCTCAGGCTGTCTTGCGATTGCATCTACTGCGCTGCTTGTTGCCTTACCGATTCCAAGTCCGGCTCCGATTCCTGTTAATACTGCGATTCCAGCTCCGATTGCTACTAATAATGTTGATGACATAATGTGTTCTCCTTTTCTTGCTTATATGCTTTCTTTTGGTTAGCAATTATTTTGTTTCTTTTGTAAGCGAGGTTACATTTTCCATGCTTACGATGTGAAATTAAATGATGTGGTGTTTCATGCCTCATCAGGTCTTCTTACTCGGTTGCCTCCTTGATGAAAAGTCCTGTCAGGAATACAAATACATATGCCTGTATAAGTCCATCAAAGATATCAAAATAACAACTGAATACTGCCGGGACGATTGCCGGTACGACCATCTTTAAAAGCTCCATGATTACGAATGAACCAAGGACATTTCCAAATAATCGCATACACAGCGATAATGGTTTGATAAAGATCTCAAGGATATTGATAGGTAGTATTACCGGCATTGGCTCTGCAAAGCTTTTAAGCCACCTTTTGGTGCCCTTTGCCCTGATTCCTGCCACCTCGATAAGAACTATGCTCATTACAGCGAGTGCTGCGGTGACGTTCATATCCTTTGTCGGCGGTTTGAAGCCAAGTAATCCTATCAGGTTTGCTATTCCTATATAGATGATTACTGTTGCCAGATATGGTATGTAATCCTTTCCTTTTTCTCCGAGTGTCTCACTGAAGAAATCATTAAGGAATTTGACTCCTGCCTCTACGGCTACCTGTCTGCGTCCGGGATTTTCAACTGAAAGATTTCTGCCGAGAAAAAAGCACAGTAAAAATACCGCTGCCATTATTATCCATGTGACTACTACCGACTCGTATATGGGTATGCCTCCGAATATCGGTATCTTGAATACCACGTCACAATTAAGTTCCTCTAACAGTCCATCTACCAGAGCATCCATCTGCGTTACCTCCTTTCTTTTTTGCTATATGAAATTTGATACGCAAATTGTTTCTTAATAACTCAAGATGTTTTCTGTCTGACCTTTGATGTTTGTTTGGTCTTGATTTAATAAGAAGCAACTATCGTTGTACTTGATTTTAGTCACATCGTTTTATAAAGTCAACGTTTCGTTTTTATATTGTTTGGCTGGCAAAGTTTCACATTTTTTAGTTAGCTTTTTATACATTTTCAACAATTTATGTTTTTATTTTTGTGCAGTTTTTCTATTGCGTTTTGGGGATGTTTAGTTTTATTTTATTTTTATTTGCGTTTTATTAAAAATTTCCAAATAATTCGGGAGGAATTTCCCTTTTTTTCACAGTTTTTCACAATTCATTTAACTTGCGGGGTTGTGGCTATAATACGGAACACGGGCGGCAGGCACACACAGGCTCTGGTGGGCTACGCTACGCTGCCAAGATTCTGTACGAAATTATGCTTGCAGGGTTTCTTTGCTTGACGAAACCGGCTTTTATGCGCCGTCCATGGCGCATAACGCCTTGCCCAGCCGTCCTTGGCTGGGCATTTCTGTGCTTCGTGGGCATAATTTCTACAGTATCTAGGCAGCTTCGCTATTCGCCCTCCCGAGCCTGTGTGTGCCTGCTGCCCGGGTTCCTCACTCTGTGGCTCTATTTACCTTCTTGTCGCTTTGCCCTCGGCTGTTGCCGTGGGCTCGCTCTGTGCGTGCTTGTTATTCTTTTACTCTTTCCACTCGGCTGTTGCCGCGGGATCGCTCTGTGCGTGTTTGCTATTCTTTTACGCTTTCCCCTCGGCTGTTGCCGCGGGATCGCTTGGATTTTCTTGCTCTTTGCGAGGGTTTGCTCAGGCCTAGCCCAGCATCACATCGAGTGTCATCATGAGGCAGAAGCCCACCATAAATGCTATGGTGGCGCGATTGGAGTGACCTCCCTCTGACATTTCCGGCACGAGTTCTTCTATGACTACATATATCATGGCTCCGGCGGCGAAGCTTAGCAGGTACGGCATCACCGGCTCTATTATTCCGATGGCAAGTATCGTAAGTATTCCCGCTATCGGCTCGACTATTCCCGACAATACTCCGTATACAAAGGCTCTTAGCTTTGAGCTTCCTGTACTATGTAATGGCATGGATATGATTGCACCCTCCGGGAAATTCTGTATGGCTATTCCGATTGCCAGTGAAAGAGCTGCTGCCCTCGTGATGGTGGTGGTTCCTGATATCCAGCTTGCGTAGAGCACTCCGACTGCCATGCCCTCCGGTATATTATGTAATGTAACTGCAAGCACCATCATTGTCTGTCTGCTTAAATTGCTCTTTGGACCCTCAACTGAATTATCGAGATGCATATGTGGTGTGATTGTATCCAGTATCAATAGGAAAAACATTCCAAGCATAAAGCCTGCTACTGCCGGGACGAACTGCATTTTTCCAAGGCTCTGTGACTGCTCAAGTGCCGGAATCAGAAGACTCCAGACTGATGCCGCAATCATTACGCCTGCTGCAAAGCCACTGAGCATTTTTGTGGTCTTTACGGAAAGCTCATTTTTCATAAAAAGTACACATGCCGCACCGAGCGACGTGCCTATAAATGGTATTAATAAACCTAATATGGTTGATGTAATCATGGTTGCCTCCTATTCTGCTGTTTTTCTATTTTACACAAACTTCCCATATATAAAACTATATTTACCGGAGAGTATACAGTTGTTCCGAAGAAAAAAATATGGGAAGTTTGAATATTTTATTATTCAACATATTATTTCTTATATCGTTTCGTATATCATTTTACAGTAACTGAATATTCAAAACCACTTAATGTAAAACAGCTGCAAGTAATTAGTCTTCTCTAACCCGATTACAGTTTAATACACCTATATAATTTCGTCAACCGGCTTCTGTGAGCATTACTCGTTACTGTTCACACCTAAAAGTGTAATCACTCAATAATTAACACTATGGCGCATAGCTTGACAGCGTGGTGTCAAGCTTGCGTCTGAACAGTAACCCTTACTCCATAGCTTAGATACAGTCGAATTATACTTCTTTGCACAGCAATGCCCTGACACAATGTCAGGGCCGGGTATCACATGCCACAGATGACATATAAAATGGCTTCTAATACCGATTCCTGCAAAGAGGCTGTCTTCCCACACATATATTATCCTTTGTACGGTCACGAAGCTCCGGCACCGGATTTGGCGCCACCTCAAAGCGATAATCCTCCCCGTTTTTGCGGATATAATCCTCAATAAAGGTATGGCTCATTACATTTCTTACCGGATCATTGACCATGCGCTGATATCTGATAAATGTTTCAGGAGCATTGGTTCTTACATCCACATACCTTTCACGACATGCTGTGTCGTTTACCGTACTGCCAAGCACACACCTGACATACTCAATATTGCTCTCCAGCACAAGAGGAGCCGGGAACTCAGCGTCAGGGATGACCTCCTGCCAATCCTTTTTCTCGTACTGTCTTAGCAGCTCAAGTGCAATATGCAGATGCTTAAGCTCCTGTTCAAACATAAACTGCCATATGCCACGTATTCTTGTATCCGTCTCCGTTTCATAACAGCTCCAATACAGCCAGCACTCAACATACTGATGCACAAGGAGATTTTCAAGGCGGCTCATGCATGGCTTCAACAGGCTGCCATACTGTGTGACATGCTGTTCCTCGACCATTCCGATTTCCTGATATAGCCTGCGTCCCATCTCATCGGGCCAAAGTGCCGCTGTGTTCATATAGTAGTTCATAGTCTGCTGTTCTGCTGCTGTGATTACGTTTGCAGCCAGCACATCCATTGTCGCAGGGCATTTATCTGTCATCGGATATCGTATTGAATCATATGGATGCCTGTGGTGTGAAATAGTCGGTCTGCCCGGTGTGATTTCCGTATAGCCTCCGACAAGCTTCTCTGCGTGCTCACCTGTGGTAAAATCAAGATAATCTGCATAGCGGTACAAATGATCAAAGTCCTCGAGCAAGGCAAAATCGAGCGCAGACTTAATATTTTTGTCATTTACTCGTTTTGCAAGATGCGCAGTCAGGTCAACCGCAAGCTGCTCGTAGCCTATGGTGTGCTCCAATGCCGACTCATCTGCCGGCTTTAAATGTGTGAGTATTTTCTGCTGCTGTTGCTCACTTTTCCTGATGTATGCAAGCTTTCGTCTAAGCTCATCATCACCTACGCTTCTTGAAAACTGATGTGAAAACCACACGTTTTCAAATTCTGTACCATTCATCAATATGATTCTCGTCCTTGTATACGGATTTACCTCATTTTTGTTATATGGTTTTACCCAGAATTTCTCCCAGTCAACAAATAAATCGCCGGTTCTCTCCGGCCTCATTTTAAATGGATTCATAATACAAACATACCTCCTTCATGCTATTGTATGCACGAAGGAGGTATGCTGTGCGAATGAATCACATTCTAATAATTTGTCAAATATATATGTGTATTTAGAGTTTTCCGAATCAGCCTCATAAGAGCCTTTCCTGCTCTATTGTTTTATCCGATTCAAGAATTGCTTCTTTTAATTCGGTAAGCAATCCTGCGTCCTTTTTTTGCAGTTTTTCCCTAGTTGAAGCCTTAAGTGGTATTCCAGCGTCTTTTTTTAATGCTTCCTCAAAATCCGCTACCCCCATTCTATAAGGCATTAGTTTTTCAAAAATTCTATCCTTAATAAACAAGAATATGCTTATCCCTCCAAAATCCATATCTCCCCAATGGAGGAACTCACATTCCTTAGATACAATAAGGCTTAATTTCTTTAGAAAATACACTTCCTTAGGAGTAAAATAACCATGACAAAAAATATACAAGGTATTCTCATCATATTGCATACTTTCATAGTTAGCCTTATTTTCTATGGTCATAATTCTTTTGCATCTTGCAAGCGAAACCGGACTTGCATGCTCAAGTGTCTGCGTATTAATAATGGTTCCATAAATCTGCTTTGACGTATCAATAACACATGTATCATCAATTCTATATGACAATGGTCCCTTCCATTCCATTGTCTGTGCATATGACATAATGCCATGCATCTTCAAAATTTCAAGCCCCGACTTCTTTTTATCCTCTTTGGCATCATCTTCCTCTCCCTCTGTATCATAATCCTCCATATCCTTCTCATAATATGGAGAATATTTAGTCAGAATTGATACCATCTTTTGTCGATAGCATTTTTCAAATTTCTTTGAATCATTAAAAACCTTTGCACTAAAAACACGCTCCCACACAGGCTCCTTTATTCTTGTTATAGTATTGATACACTTAAAACGCATATCCTCCTCAGCCTCTGTGACACTCTTTCCGGCTTCCAGACGCCCCAAAATATCATCATAATATCTGCATATCCAATCGCAGTCACCAACCTCTGATTTCCACTGCTTTACAGACTCTATCAATCTTACCTGTTTTGCTCTTGAATCCTCAACTCCCTCAAGCCGACACAGCTCCGGTATGCTGCTTACATCACAATCAATTTTTTTAATATCGCTGTTGACCTGAATCCAATTAATTCTTATCTTCCCATCGTGGCCTGCTTGTGTATTATTCTCTATGAACCTTGCCTGATCGATTAGTTTCCGGCGTCCACCAACAAATTCCATCATTTCTGTTATTTTGTTAAAATGTTTTTCTCCGGTTAGTTTTCCTGACCGGTATCCTTCGGTGTCTGTTTTTTTTATAATATAGCCTACAAGCGTGTGCTTAACTGGAGTTTTTCCCATAGTATAATACCCCTATAAAACCATTAATCCGTTCTATCACTTTTCCTCAAACAGCTCGATTTCCTCGCCAAGTGGTCCTTTGCAGAATGCTATGCGCGCCGGAAATACCGGTGTTGATGCGATTTCTATATCCTTCGGCTCAATAAATACCTCGTATCCCGCTGCTTTTACAGCCTCTACACACGCATCCACATCATCTGTTGCGAATGCGAAATGACGAATAACACCTTTGTCCGGTGCATCATCTCCATCGTTAAAAATCTCAACAATTCCGTTTCCGGTATCAAGCATGATTCCCGACTGCCATTCCCTTGCGACCGGGATTTCCAGAATGTTTTTGTAGAAATCTATTGTCTTTTCATATTCCTCTGTGCTGCTGCACTTCATTGACACGTGATGTATACCTTTTATTAAGCTCATTGTTTTTCTCCCTTTAATTTTTTTGAGCTGTTTTGTGATTTATAGTGATTTCAGCTACTTTTTCCCGCAATTTTTCCGGCTTTTGGGCTGAATTTTGGGAGCTGTTTTGGAGATTTCTGCGGTTTCAGCTACTTTTTCCCGCAATTTTTCCGGCTTTTGGGCTGAATTTTGGGTGCTGTTTTAAAAGTTTTATGGATTACAGCTCCCCAGTGTCTGCCTACTATGCTATCAACCTATGGCTATTGTACATTATGCCAATTTAGTCCTACTTAGTAAAATGATGTGAGAGTCAAAAGGTATCCAATTCAGGATCCCTTAAATCATATTATATCTATAAAATTTTCTATTGTCCATATATACAGACGATTATGATTGCGGCCACGCAGCTATGAAGGCACTGAACAATTACGAAATTTATTTGCAAATTCGTACGCTTCATTATACTATATACTCATAGTATCAGAAAATAAGTACAATCTACAGGAGGATTATCATGATAATAAAAAACGGCATTGTAGCAGACCCTGCATCAGGTCTCTACGAACAGATGGATATACTTGTAAAAGATGGGATAATAGTAAAAATAGCACCTGACATCTCATGTACGTCAGACACTGCTGCAACTGAAAAAGAAAAAATAATAGATGCATCCGAAATGATTGTCGGACCTGGACTTATCGACACACATGTGCATTTCCGTGATCCGGGCTTCACATACAAGGAGGATATCCACACCGGTTCCCTGGCTGCCGCAAAGGGTGGCTTCACAACTGTTGTATGCATGGCAAACACAAAGCCTACAGTGGACAATGTGGATACTCTAAAGGACAACCTCACACGTGGAAAGCAGGAAAAAATCCGTATGTATCAGGCCGCTGCAATATCGCACTCCCTCAAAGGACAGGATGAGGTTGACATGGCAGCTTTAAAGGAAGCCGGAGCATGTGGCTTTACCGATGACGGCATCCCGCTTACAAATGCCGCTTTCTGCTACAGAGCCATGCAAAATGCTGCAAAGCTGGATATGCCGATAAGTCTCCATGAGGAGGACCCTGCATTTATCAAAAACAACGGCATCAACCATGGAAAAATATCTGACGCTCTCGGTATCTACGGCTCACCATCCATCGCTGAGGAAGCCCTTGTCGCAAGAGACTGTCTGCTTGCGCTGCACAGTGGCGCCGACGTTGTGATACAGCACATCAGCTCCGGTGTATCTGTTGATATAGTCCGCACCTACAAAAAGCTTGGTGCAAGGCTCCATGCCGAGGCCACTCCACATCACTTCACGCTGACTGAGGATGCTGTCTTAGAGCACGGCACCCTTGCCAAGATGAATCCGCCTCTGCGCACTGAAGCAGACCGTCAAAAGATTATAGAGGGACTTATCGATGGCACAATAGACCTTATCGCAACAGATCATGCGCCTCACAGCACTGAGGAAAAATCAAAGCCTGTAACCGAAGCACCAAGCGGTATCATCGGTCTTGAAACATCTCTTGCTCTTGGTATCACAAGCCTTGTCAAACCGGGCCATCTGAGCATGCTTGAGCTTTTGGAAAAGATGACTATCAATCCTGCCAGACTGTACCACATGCCTTACGGTACTATCTCAGAGGGTGCTGCTGCAGATTTTGTCATCTTTGATCCTGACGAAATATGGGTACCATGCGAATATGCATCAAAATCATCAAACACACCTTTTACCGGCATGGAACTGACCGGTAAGGTTAAGTACACCGTATGCGATGGAAATGTGATTTATTCGGATAAATAAATTGTGTAATCACTATTAAATAAGCAGATTGTGAACGCATGTGTTCACAATCTGCTTATTTCTACTTCTCCACCAGCTCCAGGCAGTCTCCATAGTGCATCTGCAGTGACTTTAAGTCCATAATCATCACATAAAATATTCTGCCATTGTGCACTGAATCCACTATCCTGCCATGGTCGAGCACTGAAATATATTTACCGTCTGCTTTTCGCATATGAAAGAAAATATAATCATTTGAGTGTCCTCCGTTAATCTGCGACCATATGCTTTTTTGACAGCTTTCCTGTTCATCCGGGCGTATCAGATTGCGGAAGCTCTTACCTGTATATGCAAGCAGCTCATCCATGTTTTTACAGCCTGTAAGCCTAAGCAGCTCATTGTTTGCAAGCAGGATCTCATCATTTTCTTTATCTGCCCTGTAAACAATGAACGCTCCCGGCATATTGTCAATAATATCCTTCACGGCAAATCCAAGCTTCGCACGGCTTTTTATACGCTCACCCTCACGGTATGCCATGCAGCCGTTCTTCCCACGCATTTTCACCTCATAAAGTGCCATATCCGCACACCGCATGAGCTGTGAACGGTCATCAGCCAAAACAGGATACTCCGCAAAGCCCAGTGAAATGGTAAATGTATGCGCTTCACCTTTACAATAAAAATTCCTGGTTTCTCCTGTAAACTTCTTAAGAAAAGGCTTAACCTCCTCTACCGTGCAATCCGGCATAAAAATGCTAAACTCATCGCCTCCGTTTCTGCCTAGTATAACATCCTTTGAAAAATATTGCTTCATGCTCTCTGCAAGCTTCTGCAGTGCACCATCACCTGCCGCATGTCCATACACATCGTTGACCAGCTTGAAATCGTCAATATCAAGCATTGCCACAACACAATGCTTTTGCGGATTCTGTCTCATATATTGCTCAACCTGCTCATCAAAGCCGTGCCTGTTGTAGATACCGGTCAGTGCATCAGTCACAGCAAGTCTCTTGAAATTCTTCCTGTTCTCATTGATTGAAATCAACGCTGCTGTAAGCCCTGCCAAAAGCAGGACAATAACTCCACCTCCGATGAACAGATATAGCAGATATCTGTTATTGTAAAACCCACTCTTGGGTAAAATCTCAAGCCTCCACTTGTCTCCATACACGTTAAAGTCATATATCACCGGATCGTTCAACTCTTCCTTTGAACCGTAAACCCACTCATACGTATCATCCCACGGCGAAGCAAACTTCTGCAGACTGTACTTATATCCAAAACTGGAAAGAGCCTCTACAGATTCAGAAAAAATTTCCGGAACTTTCAGTATAACAATTGTGAAGCCCCAAAAGCTCTTCTGACCATTTTCATCCTCCAAATAAACCGGATTGCGCACTGCTATACCATATCCGCCCTGCTTCAGCTCCAATGGTCCCTGCATAATTACAGTGTCATTATCCCTCGCATAGCGCGAAATCTCTCCCCTGTCACTATCATTTATCAGATCTATCTTACTGGATTCATTACTCTCCTCCGGATATATTTCAGTCACAACTCCATTCGGTGCTATCTGTATACTCTGAATCGAATCGTCCATCATATTTGCTGCAATATCATAAAACCTATTTATATTTCCATCACCACTTATGACAACCTGCTTTAAGCTATCGGTAACTCCTATTCCCTCCATAAGCTCGCCATATATACGCTCCGTATATGTCATCGCATTGAGCTTTGCATTTGTCCTGTTCTGCTGTTCCTGACTCTCGCCGACTACATATATAGCGCCGATTAACGCACACATGCCCAATATAAATACCACTGCCGGAATAATGAATCTCTTTTTTAGCTTTTTCATTTGTATCACTTTCTAAAATCAATGTCTATCTGTTCTATATGATTTTAATATTATAGCTTTACGATAAGAAAATGTCTATAAATTTACTTAGTTCATATCAATATTTTTCAGTTGCTCACCCGCTCGAGGAGGCAAATACTTTCCACATTGTTGGATTTGTTGCCTAAAAAATTAGTATCTAAATCAAACACATCAAAAGCATAAGTTATCTCCTTTATATAGGTCTTTGTTGTTTTTATTTCATCTTTCTTATATACCTCTACTTTTGATATTAATGCTTGAATTAGTTGTTGCTTTTCCTCATCATCTAGTTTATCAAATATTTTATCAAAATGTAACAGCATCTCATAAATTTTGTCTCTATTAAATTCTTGTTTTCTAATGATGTCTATTTTATCCTCACACTCCAACTTCAAGGTCTCTACTTCCTCAATGTCCTTATAAATATTATCAAGTCTTTTATTCATGTCTTCTCTCTTACGAGAAGCAATCTTATCATCATCCACAAGATTATCAATATCTTTGTATAGGCTCTCCTTATTTCTCTCTAATATTTTCAACTTCTTTTCATAGGATTTTATTTCCTTTTCAATCTCACTTACATCTGTTGAACAACCTATCTTTTCTTTCACATAAGAAGTAAATTGTGGGTTTGAAATTAGTTTCCTTGTATAATTAACCACTTCTCTTTCAATCATCTCAGCATTTACACCATTCCTCTTGCATTGTCCATGTGCCCCAGAACGATTATAATGTCCACAGATATAGGTTCTTGTTTGCTTGTTACTACCATCCTGATTGCACCATTTATTATAATTTATAACCATATTGCAACCACAATCTGGGCATTTCAATATTCCACTTAATAAATGCTTTGGTGTTTGTCCTATTCTCTTATTTCCACGAACAGCTCTACTTTTTCTTTTTTGTTGTACTTTATCCCATAGTTCTTTAGATACCAATGCTTCATGGGACTGTTCATCAGAAGTGATATAATCATCTTGCTTTAATAACTTATCTACAATTTCACCCTCTTCATTGATACATTTAACAGTTCTTCTTCTGCCAAAAGCAATATATCCAGTATATACAGGATTATCTAATATTGCCTTTATAGTGTGGTCACTCCAATCATCAAATTTATAATCTTGTTTGTTTTTAGGTCTTTGCTTCTTGATACCATTTCTGTTTAGATAATCGGCAATTGTTTTCATTCCCATATTTTCATCAATGTATTTTTGATAAATCATTTTCACAATATAAGCATTTTCATTTGCTACAAGTTTTCCATCAACAATGTCATAGCCATAAGGTGCAAAACCGCCATTCCAGCCACCTTGTTTTGCTTTTTCTTCTCTACCAAGCATTGTCTGGGTTGAAATATTCTCCCTCTCCATTTCTGCAACAGTACCTAAAATAGCAATTAGCATAGAACCCATATTAGAGGATGAATCAATTCCTTCATCCTTGGTCAGCAATGAAATTCCATAGCGATGTATTAAATTAATTGTATTTAATATATCTCTTACATTTCTACCAAAACGAGATAATTTGAATACCAAAATATAACCAACCTCTGAATCAACTCTTAATACATCATTAAGCATTTTTTGAAACTCTTCTCTTCCATCTATATCTTTACCACTTTTTCCTGGTTCTACATAGATATTATTAACTTCAAGTCCTTTCATTTTTGCATATTCAATAAGTTCTCTTTTTTGACCATCTAGTGAAAAACCTTGAACTTGTCTTTCGCTACTAACTCTGATATAAATATCACATTTTTTCCTTTGTTTAAAAATCTCTGATACCTTTGTATATTTCATTTACTCTTCCACCTTTCAATTAAACTTACTTTTCTTTTCATTCTGATTATGTATATTAAATAAATGGCATAAGCTACTAAGTGTTTCATAGCAGAGGGAGTCATTACTCCCATCTGCCCCACTTTAAAATTTGAAGAATACTTTACCAAAACTTCTGATAATATATTTACATAATGATTAAAATTCAATTCCATAATTACATGACTTTCATCATCAGAAATTGGAACTTTAATACTTGTATATCCATCTTCTATGGTCTTGTATTCTTTAATGTCTTTCACTTTAGCCATAATATCTTGTTCCTTTCTCAATATTTGAAAATAGTCATAAACTCTATCCTCATAGTCCTATCATACTGCGTCTATGCCAAATAGTCAGCAGTTTCGAGGCATATTGTCGTAAAATATTTTTACGACAAAATCCTTGTAATAAAAAATCTTCCACCATAATAAAGGTGAAAGATTTTTTAATGTCAAATCAAAATCAAAATATATATTGCGCTCTTTTAAATGGAGAGCACTAAGAACCATGTTGTTCCATAAAATAACTATTCATTGCATTAAAGGTGTCAATCATTTAACAATATTTGAAATTAAGCTCCTGCTTCTAAGAAAGAAATGTTTAAAGCTCTTATTTACGTATAAGCTGCCACCATAAACAAATTTTTTTACTGGTGTAATGCCATCTCCATATGTACAGCCTTCATTTTCTCTCTTAGAAGCAATTTTTATTGTCACTTGGCTTATGCCACTATTTGCTTTGTTTATTAGCAAGCTTATGCAGCTTATCTACTGCCTGCTTCCAGTTCATCTCTTGAATATTCTCATGTGTCAGCCACATTGCCACATTTTCAACCTCTTCCAAAGAATGTAATTCCTCTTCAACTGAAAAACCCTCCTGTTTGAGTTCCATGCCCTCAAATCCAACACTCCATTCCATTCGAAATTTACCTGCTTCTTCTGCCCTTTTAACTTCCACCGTAACCACTGGTCTGTTAAGGATTCCTCTAACTGAATCATTTTCTTCCTTAATGATATACTTCTCCAATGTTGGAATATCACTTGCCTTTGGCATAAACTGATATTGCATTTTCATCTCATAATACTTGTTTAAAGTATCCTTGTTTAAATGACTCATTCTATCCTCTAAAAATTCATATGTTCTACTCATAATTTTAATCTCCTTTTCAAATGCTATTTGCTATATTTTTTATATGGTGCTCTTTTTAAATGGAGAGCACCAAGAACCATGTTATATGTCGCGGTCCATGAAATAATTATGCATTGCATCGAAGGTATCTGTCAAGCCATCATTTAACTGCATATGTGTATCCTCATCAAAAGGGTTTTCCAAGTAAAATTCTAACAAATCATGTAGTGAACGCATACATTCCATTAGCCATTCTTTTTTCATATAGACTTACCTCCCATTATTTTTATTAGCCACTCTTTTTTGTGTGGGAAAGAGTGTTAAAACCCATTTTCATTGCTTAAATTTCATCCGACCATATATTCTCGAATTTTATTATATGGAGAAGATATAGTACATCCAATCTACTTCTTCTATCAATTCTTCGATAAATTGTGTGTTGTCTGTTAGCTTCTTGTAGCCATACTTTTGCATCTTTTATATATTTTGAAATATCAATATACAATGCTTCTCCAATATCTGGATGCTCACCTGTTTTAATTTCATACCCATAAGAACGCATCACTTCAACAAACTTATCATCACAATATCTATCCTCATTTAAGTATGCAATCAATTCCTTAATTGACATTTTGTCTAAGATATTTTCATCTGGGGTATAGAGAATACCTATACCTTCATCATTGAAAGTACAATAGCTTTTTTCATAGCACTTTCCATGATATTCATCACTAACAGCCGCAAGAATTTCTCCAATAACAGTACTAATGTTTTTGCCTTTTGTAATTTCAATTTGAGTTAGACCAATGTTTAATGTGCAAGTACAAAAATCACACAAAACTTGTGCCTGCCAGCAATACCCATTTTCTTCTACTTCTATACCTAATGCAGATGCCAAAATATCAGCAACACATGAAGTGCCATATTTATCAATAGAAGCATCATAATCTACTTTTTTAAGTTTCTTGTTTATTGCATCCTTGAGTGCTCCTTCAAGAGCTGTTAAATTTATATTACTATACATAATGTTTGTCTCCTTTTCTCCCCGTATCGCCGATAGGACAGCAATTTGTCAATTATATTGTTTCAATTTTTCCCTATGATGCCATGTCCATGCCATCTAATTTCCCATTATCCTTTAGTGCCTTGAAGTATTCATAGAATACTTTTTCAAGCACTGGTACTACAATGGAATTACCAGTGAGCTTATAAACCTGACTTGGAGTAAAGTCTTTTAACTTTTCTCTTTCTTCTTTTTTCAATCCCATAAGTACCATGCACTCATCTGGTGTAAGTTTGCGGATGTTCATATCCTCAATTTTCTTTAAATCCACACCAGCTTTAGATAATCCCTTTTGAGATACCCTGATGAACTTATCATCATTTAAATCCTTATCAAGGATAAAATTGTCATAGTTGCGGCTTCCACTTCTTGTCGAAATTGTAAAAGCCTTGTCGCACTTGCTAGGATTATGTACCCTTATAGGATATGGTTTATCATCTCTCATACCTCTTGAAATGAATCCCGCTTTTGCCTTTGGTGTGAGGTTAAATTGTTGGGATGGATTTTTCTCCAGTACATCACACAACTTTGTTTCAAGTGGAATTGGTTCTGGGTATGTGAAACATGGGTCAAACCCAAGTGTACATAAAATGTAAACTCTTTCTCTATGTTGTGGCACCCCATAGTCTGCAGCATCCAATTTTTTATAGTCAACATGGTATCCTTCGCTTTGAAGGAAAGCAATCAGCTTATCCAATGTTGGCTTATGCTTTTTGTTTAAGATGGCTGCAACATTCTCCATGAAAATGAATTTTGGTTTTTGTTTCATTTTGGATAACACATCTCTTAAACTCCATACAATAGAAGAACTACTATCCTTTCCTTCCTCGAAGCCCTTAGCTTTGCGATTGGCAATGCTAATGTTTTGGCAAGGGAAAGTGAAACTCAACAGGTCACATGGGTACTTGCTCCAATCCACCTTGGTTACATCACCAATATTTACCAGTGTTGGACCATGAATTTCTTTATAAGCCTTGATTGCCACCTTATCAATTTCAGAGTAAGCAACACATGTAAAGTCAATACCAAGCTGCTCTCCAACTTCTTTTAAAGCAAGGCTTGTTGCTCCAATGCCAGCGCAGGTCTCAATATAAGAAATCTGTGGTCTTTTTTTACCTGGGAATGGGATAATCTTATCATTATCTTTTTCCTTTCCCTGATAACTATATGTAGATACACTTTCATTTCCTACTGCTTTTGCAAGTTCTACCTCACTTGCGATTGTTTGGTTTGCTCCAGCTTCTTGTGCTGGAAATTCAATAATATTTTCCATATTATTTTCCTCCTTTTTCTTTTACATGTTTGCAGGAGTGAAACTCCTGACATAACAGTCTTTGTTATGTATTTAATCTGTGAGGAAATGAAAATATATTTTTCAAGTATTCAATTTTCAATCAAAATATACAGCTTATATCTGAAAGTTTTTAAACAAATCAGATGCAAGAGTCATTTGATATTTTTAAAATATCATAAATAAGTTGCTGATACAATGAATTTGGTCCTGTTTGTCGTAAATTATTTTTACGACATATAGTATCTAATTAATACTATAATGAATATTAAAAAATCGGGAACCTGTTTCCCGATTTCAAAATGCCAACAAAGCTAGTATTTATCAAGTGTTAAGGCTATTTCCCCCCCTCAAAAAAAGTGGTCTAAAATCATATATATACAAATAAAAATATGCTTCTAAGAAAGAAAAGATATTGCATCTTTGCACATATACAGTATCTGTCTATGAAAAAATTTCTTAGCAGACCGCTACCTCTCACATACAGTTGCATCCTCTTTTTTCTTCTTAGCAGCACTTTTTCTTATATAGTGCATTTTTTCAGAATAATCATATATGCAAACATCTACAATACATTAAGTAGTTAAAAAATGAGGGACTTTTCCTAATACGCAACTACTTGATATAAAAAATAATGATAAACAAGAGTAATGGAGTAGAGAGACCTCGCCTCCACAATGAAAACTAATAGTTTTCAAAGTTCCGCCTTCAGCACCAGAACAAAAAGGGAGCCGCTGGCTCACCCTCCGGGCAACCTTTTTTGGTGCCTTGGTTCGCTCGGTCTCTCTTCATAAAATCAATCAGTACATGAAAAGCATTTTGTTTTAGAAGTGCTGTTCTAACGAACAGGGGGCATCATCTGCCCCAAAAATATACAAAGGAGATGATAATACACCATGAAATACATTCCATTAAAACATGTCTATCCAAAAGACATAAGATGCATGGGCATCCTTGCTAAATCTGGTGCAATGGATAGAGATACCTTCCATAAGATGGAGATTACAGACAATCGCATCAAGTCCTATCTCCATGCAGGACTTATCAAAGAAACATCTGTTGTAGATAAAAATGGTAATGGCATAAGAACCTACTTTGAACTAGGAAACAAAGGCAAGGACTTCTGCATACAGGAATGCCACACTAAGCATTTTATTTCAAATGCCAATGCCTCTTCCCACAATGCAAAGGTATCTGAATATCTTGTGAACAATCTAAGCAAAAAGGAATTGGATTCCTGCTTATCAGAAAGAGAATTGCAGCCATTTATTGAGGACCGCTTGCAGGAGTACCTTGATAAGCAAGAATATGACCACTATCAGGAGCTTGTGGATGCATTACAAAATAATCAATTAAGTATGCCAGACATCATTTATAAGACTGAACTTGGCACTTGGGAAGCAATTGAAATTACAACAGATAGCTATGGCAATGAAGAAATAGAATCTAAAACCATGACATGTGAGCTTCTCTCTGTAGAAGTCACTTTTGTACACACATAAAAGTAAAGGAGATGAAATACAAATGAAACACACAACACATAAATTAACCAATGAACAAAAAGAAGCTCTATTTAATAAGCACAAAGATTTAATCTCACTTGTGCATACCTTAGGAGATATGGCATTGAGAAAACAACTAAAGGTTCTCTTCTGTATGTTAAACCCAGATGAAGATATTACAAATGTGGAATTTTCCATTGCTGAACTAATAGTGAATGGCTTCTTGTTACAATTGCAAATACAAAGACCAAGCAAGACACAAATGCTCTATCTTAGTAAATACCCAAGAAGTTACTTTTATAATAAAGAAACAACTGGTGATGTGCCTGCATTAAATTTCACAAATGCCAAGGTCTATAATCAGATTTTTAAGGTGGAATATATTATCCAGCATTTAATTTCTGATATGAAACAAAGAAACCTTTTAATATCAGAGGATAATCTTCTATCCTATCTGTATTGGTCATCCTCAAATATTCTATTACCAGGCAACCAATGCAACACCTTTGATTTTTATGAGAGATTCAAAGATGTATGTGAGAAACAAGGGATTACCCTTGATTATGATTTTACTAGAGATTATGAGATTGCTTCTTATGAAAAAGATGCTTACATCTGCATCCAATTAAAACAAGACTTACCATTGAAACAATGTAAAGCCAAAATACAGCGAGATACCGAAAGAAACTCTTATACCTCTGATACTGAAAAAGGCAAATATTTTTATAACCTTAATAATTTCCACAAACAGGGATTTGTAATTGAAGATGTGACACCTGATACTATCAAGGTTGTATTCTTTGATACCAATAATAACATTAATGTGAAGAAGCTCTATCAAAATCTTTCTTTCATATACCTCATGTTTCAGAGATATTGCAAGTTCAAAGATTTGCTTTTAGAAGCTACTATTTATGTATGGGACAAGGATAGAGCATCCCACCTTGCAAAAGAAGAAAACATTGAGGCCTATGATTTTTACAATCAGGAAATGTCTGGTTACAGCAAGAAAATCAATGCCATGAAAAATGTAGGACTGCTCCCTCAACATTGGGAAAACATTAATACAACTTATATAAGCCTTGATATATTTGATAAATACAACTTAAGACCTCAAAGCTAAAGCATAAAATAAAATCTCTTGTTCACAAAATAACATAATCAAGCATTAAGATTTTATTTCATGCACACTATATTTTATTTTACACATACCAAATTTTATAATATGCCATTTTATAAAATGACATTTTACATAGATGAGAAAAGAAAGGAATTGAAAACCTATGAAAAATACTAAGACATTAGAATTAACAGATTTAGAAGCCATGCTCTTAACCATCTGTTCAAAACTTAACAGACCAATCAGAAAAAGCCAATTAAAAGCTTTTGTTACAGAGCTTTTTGAATGCAACACAAACAAGCAGGTAGATTTTGCTATCCTTACCCTAATTGAAGAAAAGCAACTGGTAGAGTACAAGCACTTTATTGTAACACCAGATTTCTATGCCATATGGGATAAAAATGTCTATTCTCAGGATGAAGGAATCATCAAATTTTTTCTTTCTCTAAAGGAAGAGATTAAGCATGATGTGTATTTTGATGTATTTGCACTAGAACCACTTACACCCTCTACCTTCTTTAAGTATATTGAAATGACTTATCCAGCATTATTACATAGAGAAGATGCAGCACTTGCCTATATGGAGCAATTTGACAATGCCCTTGGCTATGGTTTAAATAATAGCTTCTATGCTGAAAAAAATGATTACCCTTCCAACAGAAGATTTACAAAGTTCTTTGATAATCCTGATTGTAGAATCTTCATCAAGGACATTAATCTGTATAAAAATCAGGTCAGCTTAACAATTATCACTCTCCCTGGCAAGACCAGAAATTATTCTATTGCCAAGAAACAGTTACTTGATTTTGAAGTGTATTTTAAATCCTGCTTAAAACCAGATATGCTTATGCATACAAAAATCAAACCTCTCTCCATGCTCACAGGAGACAACAGAAGAAAGCATTAAGGAGGGAAATAGATTATGTCAGATTATGCACAAAAGAAAAATATTGAAAGAATACAAGCCATTCCAGATGCTTTTCCTTTGCAATGTTATCTGCCTTACGATGCAATAGATGAGCCACCCATTATGGTTGGCATGGATTCTGGAGTAACCAACAATGCCTTTACTAGCTTGGAATTAATACAGAAAAATGGCGCGGTCGTAGATTTTATGTATAATGATGCCTATTATTATGAAAATGACCTTACAAAATTATGGTCTCAAATTGATAAACAGATATTCCTTTGTAATCAGTATTTCAACCTCTTCTCCCACAAAAAGGTTGAGTGTCTGACATTTAAGGTGATTCCTGTCACATCAAGTAAAAGACTGCAATCCGTGCTTGCTGTACAGGCAACAACAAATATCATTTCACTCATGGCTTATCAGTTGCACCATACCTATAAGCCTATTCCACCCAAGGCAATTAAATATTGCCTTACAGGGGATGGAAATGCAAACAAAGATGATATTTGTGAAGCTGCTTTCTCATGGACTAAGGATGAAAAGCTCCTCTACAACAACCACATGGCAGATGCCTTTGCTTGTGCTTTCTACAGCTTCTTTCAAAAAATGAAAGATGATTGCAAGGCACACAATATCTCTATTCCAGACAAATATGCAAGAATGGATTGGAATTTCAAGAATTAAAGTTTCTTATAGTAAAGATTTCTCTACAACAACAATTACTTACACAATGAGTAAGAGTGTAGAAAATGGAGTATCAAGTAGTTTCCAAAATATGAAATTCTATACAAACCAACTTGCACCTGATGTAAAAACACCTGGTATAGTAGAAGGTTCATATGATGTAAAAGCAAAAGGAGAACACAGTGTTATTATTTGGACTCCTATTGTAGCAGCAACACCATTTGATTATCCAAACACAATACAAAATAGATATATAGGTGATGCAATTGAACTTGGTTACACAATCAAGTCTACAGGAGCAGATGATAGTATTGTTCATATTGTTCAATAATTTAAAAAGAGAACTTCTTGAATTTTCAAGGGGTTCTTTTTTATCATTCATAAAATTATAAAATTAATAATGAAAAATGAATATAATAGAAATAAGAAATAAGAAATAAGAAATAAGAAATAAGTTAAAAGAAAGGAGAATGTTTATGGATGAAAATAATATTCCTGAATATAATATACCATTTGACCAATTAAATGTTCTATTAGAATGTATAGCAAGATTTCATTCTTTAAGTCTTGGAAACACACAATTTGAAATGAAATTGGAAATGTTTAATATAAGTAAAAATGAGTTAAAAGAAAAATACAAAGAATACCAATTAAAAATGTATGAAGACATAATAGCTCAAGGATATGAATTATATGATATGGAAGATGCTAAGTATTTTTTAAATGAAAAATTAGAACTAACAGAAACAACCATAAATGAATTTTATAGATTGATTGATGATTATATTTATTATGATAGATTTAGTTCATGGTTCTATCCTGATAATGTATATGAAAAAACCTATACAGCATTTAATCTTAGAGAAGAAGTAATATACCATTTCAATCAATTACTTTTACATGATGGTTACAACTTTCAAGTGAGTAAAACTCAACAAGAGTCATCCAATATTGAAAATCCCCAAATATATATTATTGAAAATGAACCTCCATTTTTATCACATCCAAGATATGCACAAGAAAATAGTTATCATCTGTTTATTTGTTTTAATGATAAAACCTATATGTTTGAATTTACACATTAATTATGCATTAAAATAAACTTCATTATAAATTTACATCTATGCTAGAGCATAGATGTATCTTAATGACAAGAATATGCTCCTTTGGAGCATAGATTAAATTCAAAGAGACTTTTATTTTAGAATGTAATTATTAGTATTTACTCTTTAACTTTAATTAAAGAATTTTGAATTTCATATAAAAGCACTCTAGTTTAGAGTGTTTTATAATTTTTACTTTTTTGGCTAAATGCCGGATATGCATCTTGGATTTTCTTTTCATAATTAAGTTTCAATGTTATATATAAACCTGATTTTGACAATCCTATTGTTTCAACTTTTCCATTGTTTGAAATATTTTGCACACGATTATCATAGGCGCTATTTACCTCTGTTACTATTTTAATTTCATCCCAATCTTTAGGGAAAAATGTGCTAAGTATGTTTTTTCCATCCCTATAACCATTGTATGCATTTTTTCCTATTGGTTTAATATTATTTAAAGTAACAAGTGATGGATTATAGTGTTCTGAATGATAGCCAGTATCATCTTTTGCAAAAAAAATATGTTCTAAGAAATTTTTTATGTTTACAAAATTTTGTACATTTACTTGTAATAGACAATTAGTAGTTAATTCTTCTAATGATATTGACATATGAAATATCCTCTTTGGAAATAAAATTACATTGGTAAGAAAATTCCAATTTTTTTTCAGTATAACATAAATATAAAAATTTTAAAATATAAATTTTTGATAAATATAGTAGTTCCTTAAAGTATATAAAAAAGACAATCATTTAGGATTGTCTTTTCTTTGTCAAAATAAAATGGTTTTACTATTTTACTACATCAAATCCACACTTGTGTCTAAGAGCAATAGTTCCATCATCCAAAACAATTTTGTAATAGTTATTTACATTTTCAATAACATCATATAATTTGTTTTTTGTCATACCTGCTGTTGTAAATTTTGCTTTAATAGTCATAATTCCCTCCTAAAATAAAAATATTTTACCTATTTTAATTTGTACTAAATTATATATAATAAATATTTTTTAATTACTTTTTAATATGATATATATAAATTTGGGGATTTTCTCAATTTGTCAATATTTAATGTTGACACACAAACGGAATAATGCTATCATATAATGATATGAGTTAAAACAGCTCTTAAATGAGTAGAAATCGAGTAGGAGGCGGTGACTAACCGCCGTCCTCTCACAGCACCGTACGTACCG
>OHEP01000083.1_pt1 | contig 68220 bp, 65 predicted proteins | sample 1567271 | NCBI WGS metagenome assembly OHEP01 (sample SAMEA3879577, study PRJEB24766) | human gut metagenome | biome: human-associated habitat; feature: feces | place: USA | collected 1985/1987
AGTCTCTCACTCGGGATTGCTGCTCAAGCCATTATCGCAGCAATCGGAGTTCAATCCTAATCGGATATGCGCCCTCGTAGGGCTCGTGCTTCTCGCCAACGATGGCGCTAAAGTTTCGTCTTTAATTCCAATAATTGTCAGATAGAAATCCGGTTCTTTATTTGTTTGCTATGCAAAAAAGACCTATCATTCTGATAGGTCTTGAATCTAAAATTGTAATTTATTTACAGAAAGTTTTGGCATAGAATACGCCTGAGCCGAATGCGCCTGCGTGTTCTTCTATGATTTCCATAGCACCATTATAGGTTTCTTCTCTGGCCCAATCGCGCTGTAATTCACATAATACTTGGAACCAGGTTACAGGGATTGCACCGGCTTGCATCATTCTGCGAACTCCGGCTTTATGAATTTGTTTTGATTGTCCTGCCGATGTATCTTCAAGGAAATATACTTCATAGCCTTCTTTAAGCAGTGAAAGAACCGGGAATGTCAGGCAAACTTCTGTCCATAAAGCTCCGATTATAATTTTTTTCCTTTTTAAATTTTTAATGGCATTTCTTGTATTTTCATCTTCCCAGGTGTTTAAGGTTGTGCGGTCATAAACCTCAAGATTTGGGAATACCTCAGTTATCTGAGGCAGAATTTCGCCGCTGAAACTTTCGGCTCTGACAGTTGTTAATACTGTGGGAATATTGTATAATTTTGCAGTTTTACATATTCCTGACAGGTTGTTTAATAAAACTTCTCTATTCATAGATTCAACCCCGAAAACCATTTGGGGCTGATAATCAATAAGTACCAGTCCTGCATTTTCGGGAGTTAGTAATTCATAAATACCTTTACATTCATCGTGGAACATTTTTGTCTCCTTATATCTATACATTTGAAACGATATAACAGGAGGATGAAATATATAACTCTCCGGGTGTATTTTTTATTGAATGTATTTTTTTTGTCTATTATTTGATAAGTTTGTCAATCATATTTTCAAACCAAGTCGGTTTCATTCCAAGACTTTCTGATTCATTTTTAGGGAGCTTTGATGCCATTTCAAAAGAATCGATATCGTGGTTGCTGTCAAAAGGATTTTTATAATTTTTTTCATCTTTTTTCTTGCGCCCGCGCATCATATAACCTGTATTGCCTCCGCTTCCACCGTCATTATTGGTGCCTGCAGCTGCTTTTATTACCGGTTGAGGTCTACCTATGTTTACATCGAAACTCATTGTTCTGGTTCCTTATGTTTTTCCCTTATATATATAAAGTCATAAAGTTCTAAAGTTTTGTTACAAAAGTAGTAAAACTTTTACAAAAGTTAATGATTAATTTTCTCGAAAAGCGTGTGGTTAGTACACTTTAGAAAATATTACTTTATGTTACAAATTTAGATATTGCTGAAATTATATATAAAAATATACGTTAATATATAAAAGAGAGAATTTAAGGATAAGTATGTCAATTAGAATTGAGACAGATTTAGCATATCTTCAAGCCCGGTTAAATATTCCGACGTCAAAGATGGAATTATACCAGGAAAAAACTGTAGAAGAAATTTTACAGGCTGAGGCGGCTGCCGGTAATCAGGCTGCGATTCAGCTTGCTGCGGATATGTTCACTGATGTTAATCAACTGATTGAGTTGTTCAGGCTTGCTGATCCTGAAAATAAGCTTGTTATAATGCAGGCAATGACCTCTTCTCAACTTAATAAACTCGTTCCTATGCTTGAGACCGGAGATTTGGTTCAGGGGTTGAATTATTTTACCCAAGATAGTTTGTTAAAACTTTTAAAAGATATTCCAAAAGAAGAACTTGTAAAGACAGTTTTTGAGATGTTTTCAGAGGCTCAAGTTATTGAATATATGCCTGAAAAAGAGCTTGATAAGCTGTTAACAAGTACTGATATGGATAAAGAAATGTTATTGCAGAGTCTGCAATTTATTCCACAGATGTACTTGCAGCAGATTGTTGAAAGTATAACCGGTGAAGAGGCCCAGGGTAATTCTACCGAGATGGTTATGCAGATAAGCCAGTTTGGTGATTTGGATTATAAAAATGCGATAATGAATTTACAGCCTGTGCAGAAGCAAGAATTGACATTTATGCTGACTAATCAGGAAAATAAATTGTATGAGAAGTTTGATACAGATGCTTATACTCATATAATAAACCGTGAACGGGATAAAGACGATATGGTTAAGGCAATGGGAGTTATTAAGCCTGAATTTTTGCAAAGAATGATAACCCAATTGCCGCAGGATTTACTTTCTGTTGTGACAACTCAGATTGATACTGAGAAATTCGCCGATTCATTAATTCATAAATTCCCGGAACTTTTAGCACAATTTGTCGCGGCATAGGGTGGACACTGCAAGTTCAAGTGCTTTTTTCGCAAATTTTTCTTTCATTTTTGCACGTTCAATGTTTGAAGGAAGTCGAACTTCTTTTATCGTGGTTATATTTTTGTATTTTAGTGAAATATATACAAGTCCAACGGGTTTATCTTTTGTCCCGCCTGTGGGGCCGGCAATTCCTGTTGTGCAAAGTGCAACATCACAGTTTGTTGCTTTTTGCAGCCCGTCAGCCATAGCTTGCGCGCATTGTTCACTTACTGCTCCGTAAGTGTTTAAGATATCCCAATCGACCCCTAAAATATCGTGCTTTGCTTCATTTGCATAGGTTACAAAGTTTAATTTTATGTAGGCGGAGCTTCCTGAGATATCTGTAAGCTTAGAGCTTAAAAGACCTCCTGTACATGATTCTGCGGTTGCGATTGTCAGATTGTTTTCTAATAAGAATTTGCCTAATTCTTCTTCCGGTTTCATATTTAGTTTACTCCTGATGGTGAAATGCAGGCTGAAATTGCATCAATTAGACGTTTAACCGGAACTATTTGGATTTTTTCATTCTGTACCGAGCGGTTTGCGTATGGGATAATTGCTTTTTTAAACCCTGATGTAACAGCTTCATTCAGCCTTTTTTCTATGTTATTAACAGGGTGGATTTCGCCTGATAGTCCGATTTCGCCAATAATTACCGTTTGCGGATCTACAACTACATCGCGGGCGCAGGTTGCAATAGATAGTGCAATACCTAAATCTGCGCTAGGTTCGTCAATTTCGAGTCCGCCCATAACATTTACATATACATCTTGTTTAGATAAATTTAATCCGACACGCTTTTCCAAAACGGCTAATATTTGAAGCAGTCTGCTTGTATCAACCCCATTTGTAACTCTCCTTGGTGTCGGGTAGGGGGTTGTTCCGACAAGTGCTTGAATTTCGACAAGTAAAGGTCGTGTGCCTTCGTTTGTTACGATAATTGCGCTGCCCGGGATTGCATCTTGCGAGCGTTCGTTTAAGAATAATTCGTTTGGATTTTTAACTTCTACAAGGCCGTGGCTTTGCATCTCAAAAATTCCGACTTCTGAGGTATTTCCAAATCTGTTTTTCATAGATCGGAGCATTCTATAAGATTTGTATTTATCCCCTTCAAAAGAGATAACCGCATCAACCATGTGTTCTAAAATCTTTGGTCCTGCGATATTACCGTCTTTTGTAACATGTCCGATTACAATTACTGTTATATTTTGGGTTTTTGCAATTTGCATAAGAATGTTGCAGCACTCTCTGATTTGCGAAACGCTTCCTGCCGAACTTGTTATTGTTTGAGAGTATATCGCTTGAATACTGTCAATTACAATAGTATCAGGTTGGAGCTCATCAATTTGCTGCCTTATACTTTCAAGATTTGTCTGGGGATATATATATAAGTTGCCAGAATTTATTCCGAGTCTGTTTGCGCGGAGTTTTAATTGGCTTGCTGATTCTTCAGCGGAAACATAGAGAATTTTCTGTCCGTTTTTACATAATTCCCCGCTTGTCTGCAAAAGTATTGTAGATTTGCCGATACCCGGATCGCCTGCGATTAGTACTAAAGAACCTTGTACCAATCCGCCGCCTAAGATTCTGTCAAACTCAGAAATGTTAGTGCTTATTCGCACCTCATTTCCTATTTTAATATCATTTATTAATGAAGGTTTTGCATCGTTAGAAATCCCTTGAGGCGAAATATTAACAGGTTTTGAACCTGTTTGAATTTCTTCATTGAAACTTCCCCAGCTGCCGCATTCAGGACACTTTCCAAGATATCCTGCTGTTTCGTAGCCGCATTGCTGACATATCCATTTTGATTTTATTTTAGCCATACTTAAATTATATTCTTTAATTTTGAAATGTAAAATAATGTTACATTTTTCAAATATTCTTAAAGTTAGCCTCAAAAAATCCGTTATTAGAATTAAGTGTAATGAGATTAAAAGGTTTTAAAAGCTAAAATGAGTACAGAAAAAGTGAATTTTAACCTTAATAAAGGTAAATTTGGTGCGGTAGATTTAAACAATCTTAAAGGCGGTATGAAACGTGAGCAGATAAAAGATAAGAATTTGCTCGCTATTTTTGATGCTCTGGATGACGGCAACCATGTGCTTGACGAAAAAGAAATTAACAATTTGAAAACTATGCTTCAACAGTATGCTAAAGATAATAACCTTTCAAAGCGTGAAGCCGGAAAGTATTTAGAAGCTCTTTTTGGAGAAAAGGGTAAATCTACAGTTACCAAAGAAGATTTATTTAAGTTCATTAATTCTGTAAATAATAGCAGCAAGAATGTTAAATCCTCAAAAGTTATTGAAGAAAACGGACAAAAAGTTATCCAAACAGAATACAAAGACGGTTCTGTTGAAAAACTTTATCCTAAAGACGGTAAAAAAGTTCTTATTAGGAATAATAAAACCGAAACTTTTGATAAAGATAATAACTTATTGAAAGAAGAATATTTCGATAAAGATGGCAATTCTGTAGCCACAACTTTTGAAGACGGCAATCCAAAAAGGACTATAAAAAGACTAAAAGATAATGCAGGTGTAGAAACTGTTGATTATAAAGACGGGAAGCCTAAATCAAGAACATTAAAAAATGATAGTGAAACCCTGTATTATGAAATTGGAGATAATGGTGCTGAGCAGCTTAAAAAGCGTACCGGCAGCGGAGAAAATGCGCCTGAAACAACTTACGAATACAATGAAGACGGAACAGTTAAAGAAACTTTAAAACAGGGTGATAGAACGGTTACCAGTGTTAAAAAAGGCGAAACTGTTTTATCCAGTGCATCTGTTGAAACGACTGAAGATTCAACAATTGAAACTACTGTTGATGAAAACGGTAATGTAACTAAAAATGTTTTAAATAAAGATGGTAAAAAAGTTCGTCAAGAAAAAACTATTGATGGAAAAACTTATGTTGCCGAGTACGACGGAAACGGCAATACAAAAGTTATTGTTCAAAATGGTGAAAGTATATCAAAACTTGCCAAAATTTTTGGAGTAAAAGCTGATGATATTATCGAAATCAATGGTGAGAAAGTAAAAGGCCGCTCAACAAAATTCTTTAGAGTTGGGGAAGAAGTTCTTATCCCAAGAGAAGTTGAGGCAGATGATGATGCTTTAAAAAACAGAAAATCAAGTGAAGATACTATTGAAGACTTCAATAGAGATGAAGCCATACGTGAAGAGCGCAGAAGAGCACGTCAAAGAGAAGAAGAAGAAGCTAGGAAAAATGATGTTTCTAAATCAAAATACGTGATAAGTTTTACCTGCCAGCAGAAAACCTTTGAAGAAGTTGCAAGAGTTAATTTGAAAAGCCGCGGAATTACAAATCCTACCAAAAAGCAGTTAGCGGATACTATTGCAGATTTTAAAAAGTTAAATCCGAAGCTGAAAGATGGACAACTACGCGGTAAACGCATAAACTGCCGAGTTTCAGAAGAAACTTACAGAAGGGTTGCCGGCAAGCAAAAAGAAGTTGCTGAAATAAATAAAAATATTAGAATTAATAATAGTGCAAAAGGTATTGCTGAAAGGCTTTACAAGGTTTGTGATGATAACGCTGCAGGTGTTAATAAAAAAGAATTCTGGAATGAATTGAACAAAATTAATAAAGAAAATGTAATTGCGGTTTTGGATAATTATGACAAGGTTATTCAAAAACACACAGAAGATTCCTCTTTATTTGACACAATTTGTTCAGAAGTCGGTGCGTCAGAAGCCAATCGTAAAAAAGCCTGCACACAAATTTTTAACAAATTAGAAGAAGCAGCAAGGGCTGCAGGAGTTTCTGAGGCTGAAATAAAACAAGCCAGAAAAAAATTCATATCTAATTTAAATAAAGAATTTGATGAAATTGGTACGGTTAATACTAAAGAAATGGAAAAAGCCGTAGACTTTTTAAGAGGTGCGGCAGCGGCTGCAAAACTTTCAGCAAGTACTGGAGAAGTTTCTACAAAAGAAGCAATGAAGTCTTTCCTAAACGGTGAAGATGGGCTTGTTGCAATGGATAAAGATGTTCAGAAGCAATATAGTGATGCCAGAGAAAAAGAAGGCTGGGTTGCAAAAACAGGTGACTGGGTTTGCGGATTATTTGGCTGTACAACCATAGATGATATGGACAAAAAGCTTGGAAAACATGCTGCCGATGTTAAAAAACTTGTAGCTGCAGCAAATAATAATGATGAAGCTCAATTTAAAAAGTTGTATAAACAGATTTTTGGTATCGACTTCAATCCTAAAATGATTAAGGCTCGTCAGACTGCACGTGAAAATTATGAAGCCGCAGCAGCTTTTGATGCGTCTTACAAGGCATTTGCCGGACTTGAAGCCAAGACTAAAAACATGAATTATCAAACATTGCGTAATGAAATTAAAAATAAATTCAAATATTCCGATGCTGATATAAATGCATTAATTGATTCGTATGCTGAAAGTAAAGGTATTGCAAATAATTCACCTGAAGATAAAAAATATATTTTAGATGCATTCATAAAAGAGTCAAAACAAACATACTTAAAAGAGTTCCAGAAACTTTCAAAAGGTAAAAACCTTGAGCAAATGGGCAAAGATGTTGAATTGCTGACAAAAAGTGCTTACGGTACAAATGATATAGTAAAAGATGTTATCAAATTTAATGAAAATCAGCAGATGACAGAGATGATAACATCAGCAGCATTTGAAATTGCAGGTACTATCGCGTTGCAGTTTGTCCCGGGCTTAGGTCAGGTTGCAGCGGCAAGGCTTGCTGTTAGTGCTGCTAAATGGGGCGTAAAAGGTGTTAAAGTTGCAAGTTATGCTGCAAAAGCTTCAAAGGCAATGGCTACTGCCTCAAAAGTTATGTCTGGATCTACTAAAGCTAAAATAGCGACTCAAATGGCGACAGCAGGTGTTGCAACTGCAACGGTTAACCTGACTGATAAGAAAAGTGTTGAGGATACTTTGAGGAAGACTTTGATGAATATGTCATTCGCCGGTGTCGGTGCTTCTTCAAGTATTCTCGCGCCGAAATTAATGCAGTCTTTCGGTATTGCAAATAAAGCATTAGCAAATGAAATTGCTGAAGAAATCATTAACGTTGCCGGTTCTTACGGTGTCACTAAAATAAGCGGCAGTGATTATGGCAAAACTGATGGATTTATTGATTTTGCGAGCGGCTTGATTATGTCAAGAATTTCACATGTAAAAATGCATAAACCGCATGCTGATGTAGATGTAACGCCGGCTCCCGGTCCGAAACCGGTAGGTCCTGTTGATCCTGATTTGGGTACTAAAAAACTTGATCCGGATTTAGATCCAAATGATATGAAATCACCTAAAATAGATCCGAATGAACCGCAAGGAGCAATATTTGATAACGGAGTTGTTGATATAGTAGATGATCCAACGTTCAAACCTACAGCTGATAATCCTAAAAAGGTTTCAATTTTTGGCACAGATTTTGAAGTTATTAAGCTTGAAAAAATGCCTGATGGCAGAAAAATTTTAGGGCTTGAAGATGGCTCTCAGTTGACTCTTGATAAACAAAACCGTATTATAAAATTCCAAGATGATGATAATAGTCAGATTGTTCTTAAATACAAAGGTAAAGATTCTCAGCTTAGTCAAACTTTAAATTACGATAGTGATTCAAAAATTGTAAAAGTAGCTGATTTTGATGGCAAAAAATGGGTTGAAAAAGATTATAACTCAGCTAAAATATCTACTTATGAATCTTTGGAAAATACTAGTGGAAAAACAATCGGCTATTTAAAATTGTCAGAATATCCTGCCGAGGCAGTTATTCCAAGTAAGTTTTATTTTGAAGATGTATTGAAAACGCAGATTGATCAATGTACTGATATTAATAAGTTAAAAGAATTAAAATCAGAATACGATTTGTATAATTCCAAATATGAAAAATTAGATACATCTATAGAAACGAAATTAAAACACAAAGAATTAGAACTGGCTGGACCTAGCCCGGAAAATCCTTTGGTAACGAATATTCTGGGTAACGATGTTAATGTTATTAAAATTGATGAAACTACAAATACCAAGACTCTTCATATAGATGATGGAAGTAAAGTAACTATTGATAAGGCTTCCGGTAATCCGATGAAGATAGTTAAAGATGATAAAATTACGACTATGGTATATGCTAATCCAAGTGATAAGACACCATGGAAAACTAAAACTACAAATAAAAAACACCAACTCCTCAATGAAACAGAGATAAAAGGTGATACTAAAATAGTTAAAGATTATACTAATGCAAAAGAAACTGTTTACGGTACAAATCAAAACAATTATATTGCAAGCAGATATTTGAGCTTATCAGAATTCCCGCCAAATGCAGTAGTACCTGAACCTGCATATTTTTCAAAAATCTTGTCAGATCAAATTGACGAGTGTACAGACTTGAATAAATTACAGGATTTGATGAATGAATATTCAACATATAACTCTCAATTTGGAGCTTTAGACGGAACATTGTTTAAAAAGTTTCAGGATAAGAGTGCCGAGTTAAAGGCTTTAGCAACAACTGTACCGCATAAACCTTTATCCGGTTTGATTACATCAACAGGCTTTGATGATGCCTTGAAAAATTTTGATGTACAAAAATATGGTAAAAAAGGTTTACCGTTGAAATATTCACATGATTCAATGGTTACGGATTTGAATAATTATTTGAATTCATTACCGCCAAGTGAGAAATTGGAACTTATGAAAGATTTCAATATTGAATTTGTTCCAAACAACGGCAAACTTGAGTTGAAGGACATACCTAATCTTTCAGCTAGCTCAACTTCTGCTAATGCGCATAAAGTTGCGGATATTTTAGAAAAATATTCAAAGAATAATGAATTGCAGATTGCTGATCCTGCATTAAAATCTGAATTAGAAAAGTTTATTAAAGATGTGCCGGAGTTTTCATTTATTATAGGTAAGGCACAAAATGGAAACCATGCATATAGTTTGGACTCTCATACAATTCAGAATTTGCAGAAAGCATTAAAATATGCTGATGATGTGAATTTAGGTGATTCTCAAAAAGAAGTTCTTAAAATGAGTATTTTACTTCACGATTTAGGTAAGAATTTCAAAGGTGTTTCAACCTCAGATACAGGTCATGCTATTTTGAGTAAACAGTATGCCGAAAAAATCTTAGAAAGATTTAATTATTCATCTGAAACTAAAGAGAAAATACTAAACTTAGTTGAAAATCACCACTGGTTCAAAGAATTTAACAAGGGTAATATGTCCGCCGATGATGTTATGAAAATGTTTGGCGATGATTTACCGCTGGCAAAGATTATGGCTAAAGCTGATTTGGAAAGCGTTAGCGATGACTTCCATTTAACTATTTTAGAGCCGGGTAAAAAACTTACTCCTGCTGAATTTGAAGCTAAATTTAATGAAGAAATGAATAAATTAGACCCTGCAAGCAGTACAAATCCACATATTATGGTTGGGGATCCTTTACCTATTGGTACCTTGAAAGACCACCATGATTATGTTTTTGATGCGGCAAAGGTTGATAAATTTATTTTAGGTAACGGGGTTGAACTTGATGTAAATGAACCTAAATTCAAACAGCTTCTTGCGGACTTAAAAGAGGGTGATTCATTTGCTGTTGGATGTATTGATCCAAAAACAACATATAATGACGTAAAATATCAAATCGGTAAATATGCAGATGGCGTTGGATCTCACCACTTGGTAATCTCAAAGAATAACGGACAGATAGTAATTAATGCTCACAAAACCCCAACTTCCGTATATAAAGATATACCAACAAAGGTAAACTCAGATCCGAAAATTGCGCAAGCTGTTGAAAAATACCGTAAAAAGGCAACATCAATTGTTACTAAAACCTTTACAGTTAAGGATAAACAGACTCCGTTTGAAGTCTTATTGGGCTCAAAAGACGGCGGTTCAAATACTGGTTACTATGTAATTAATAAAGAAACCGGAGAATTGTTCTACGCAAAAGAAGCAGGCGGCGGTAACCAGTGGCGTGCAGAAATGGCTGCTACAAAATTATATGAAGCTGCTGGTGTTGATGTTCCTGATGTTTCAACATTTACGGCGCCGGATGGAACTAAAGGTACCATAAGCAAATTTGTACCGGATCTACAACCTCTAAAAACACCTAATCCATTGGCAAATGACGGCTTTGGTATGGACGTACTTTTGGCAAACTGGGATTCTATCGGTTTAAGCTACGACAATACTCTTATTACGGCTGATGGCAAACGTGTTGTAAAAATTGATGCCGGCGGAAGTTTTGACTATCACGCTCATGCAAGTGGTAACAAACCGTTTACATCAATTCCGATGGAACTTATCACAATGCTTGACCCTCATATAAACCAGCAAGCATCAAATATCTTTGGCAGCATGACAAGAGCCGATATGATTAAGTCCTTGGAAAAAGCTGTTAATTTGAAGCAATCTGATATTAAAAGTATTTTGACTTCTGCAAATTGTGATATATATATAGACAGACTTATTCAGAGAAAGAAATTTATTCAAATTGTAGTTGATGAGATGAAAAAGAATTCTCAAGCTTCCGGAGAATCAATGTCGGCGTATATGCGCAGAATGACAAATTCAGCATTGGATAAGTCAATTGCCTCAGCTAAAACGCATGCAGAACTTCAAGATTTGAAGCAAGCAGTTGCAGTGATTAATGATGCAAGTATTAAATCTAAATTATTAAATGCAATTGCTAAACAAGAAGCAGCTATACCTGCTCCTAAAATTATTAATCTATCAGAAACTCAAATTGGTAATTTGTTAGTAAAATCAGGGTTTGCTAAAGGTTATGGCGGCAAGTTTGAATTTAACATGGACTCAGCTACAGAGAGTTCATTAATTAGTCAGTTTGGAGCATCCCAAGCCTCTAAAATTAAAGCTAAAATGCAGATACCATTAAGCGTAACTGATATTATAAATATTCAAACTATGATAAACGAGGCTGCTAAAGTTATGGATCTATCAACTTTAGATATGCAAAAAGTTGTAGTTCTATATAGAAATATTAAAGAGGGAAATAGTCAGATTTTTGGTTATAATTTAAAAGACATGACACCTGCTAAATGGGCTGCCGTTATGAACATAACTCAGAAAAAATATATTACAGCAGATCAGCTGGCTGCATTTGATGCTTATAAATGCAGCAGTTCTGATATTGCCACCGAGTTAACAAAATTGTCGAATAAAGAAATTACAAATCTAAGTCCTTATGTTAAGGCTCAGGTTGAAGCTATGCAATCGTATATTAATACCCAAGTTCTATCTGAAGATATTCATTTAGTAAGACAAGAAGGCTATTATCATTCAGGTAATAGTAACCAATACGGTTGTCTGAAATCTATAACATTACCGAATGGTAAAACTCTTGACAAGGCTTTGAGTGAAGCAGTTGCTTCAGGACAAGCAGCTATTGATGCTATAGAAGATCAAATCAATTTAGCACCAATCAGATATAAAGCTCATAATGAAAGATTTACTTCTGCATTTTTCTATAATAAAGCCGGAGGTGCCTCTGGAAAAGTTGTTTGGGATTTAACTGTTAAAAAAGGCTCAAAAGGTGTATTCCTTGAGGGTAACAATTTTGATGGCAGTTTGAGTGGTGAATGTGAATTTTTATTACAGAAAGATAGTAAATTTGAAATTGTTAATATAGAATGGAAAAATGGTTATTGGAAAGTTAAAGCGAATGTAACTAACTAATTAGAAAGGTGTTTATATGACAGTTGAAGATCAAAATAACGAAAATATTGAGAATAATGATATGGGTAATATGGTATTTACTGCTGAAAAAATTGAATTTTTCCCTGAAGATTTAAAAAAAATGGAAACAATGTCACGTGCTGAAAAAACAGAATTTGTTGCAATGCTTCGTGAAGAAGGTCGTTATACTATTGTTTATGAATAAAGAGGTGACTTATGGGTAAAATCAGAGTTGAAAAAGCCAAAGTGCATGATTTGCAAAGTGTAATGAAAGCTAATGCAAAAAAAGTAAGCAAAAAGACTAAATTATCGGAACAGAAGCCTGATACTTTTGAATATACGGCAAAACGAATTTCGCAGGACATGGAAAATATGAAATTCAAAGCTGAGAAAATCGAGTTTTATCCTGAAGACATAGCAAAAATGAGCAAGATGTCCAGAAAAGAAAAAACCGAATACGTTACTATGCTTAGAAACGAAAAGAGATATAAAGTTATAAAAGATACTCCTAAGGCTGATTAATCAATAGGGTATCTTTTTGCTGCGTTTTCTATTTCTTGAGGTTTCACGTACAAGTCTTTTGCAAGCTGTCCTAATTCGTCTGTTAATTCTACCTTTTTAAGCCATTTTGAAGGGATTTTTTCGATTCCTAAATGTGCGCCTAATATATTACCTAATATTGCACCTGTTGAATCGCTGTCACCATTATGGTTTACAGCCATTTTTACCGCTTTTGCAAAGTTGTTAGGCTCTTTCATCGCGCAATAACTTGATATGGCGATTGCTTCATCTCCAACCCAGCCTTCGCCAAGGTGTAACATCTGATTTTGCAAGTTTTTGTGCTTTTTTCATTAAATTTGTTACAGGTTCGTGGTTATCATATTTTTCAAGCGTTTTTAGAGTCGCGTTAACTGCTTCATCTACGTTTTTGCCGTTCACAATATGTGCTATCATTTCACTCAGCACCCCTGCCGGCAGGTATCCGCGCGGGTGACTGTGGGTTAATGCCGCACATTCTGCACCGACTTTGAACGCAAGTTCAGGGTTGTCTTTATACATTAAACCTGCAGGAGCTACACGCATTACTCCGCCGCAGCCGGCGCTGTTGTTGATTGCTTTTGCAATACTTCCGGGGTTGTTGCCGCGGATTGCGGACAGGCATGTGTTGCCAGGGGCTCGGCTTGCATATAAGTCCTTAATCTCTGCAATCCAGCCTTCGCCTTTTTGTATCTGTTTACTGAATTGTGTATTAAACCATAATTTATATGAATCAAATACTTTTTGCATATCAGGCATTTCATTTAGGTTAAAACTTTTTCTTGCAGCCTTAATCAGCCCGTCTGCTGTGAACATTGTCATCTGTGTATCGTCTGTAATTTCAGCTTTTCCTGCAGAATTTATTACCAAATCCTGAATCCCGTCTTTACCAAATTTGTTTTTTATTGATTCTATCCTTTGAAATTCGACAGGCCAGCCAAGAGCATCTCCAATTGCTCCGCCTTTAAGGCATGCTTTGTAATTGCTTAGGTTGTATCTGCCGCTGAAACTTGTGTTATTAGATGAAGTAATGTTCATAATTTCTCCTATTTTGATTTTTCGTATATTCTTAAAATGACATAAAAATATTAATTGCCTGTTTTGTTAAGTTTTGTTAAATTATAACCTAAAAAATAAGGGTAAATACCTTTTAAGTACTTACCCTTATTGAATTTTATATTTGTTAAATATTAGTCACGACCTGTTTTGTTTAAGGCTTCAACATCACTGACTCTCATTGCGTAGTATGGAGTTTTTTGACCTTTTTCAATCAAGAATAATACAAATTTGTCTGTGAACAAGAAATCACGTCCTCTTTGAATAGGCATTGACATTTTCATAATTAAAGCAGCTTCGCTTTTTAGTTTAACGCCTTCATTATCCATTCTAAAATCAACAGTTTCAATAGTTTCATCGATTACAAAGTTAGAACCTTTGATTGCGTGGTTTTCGATATCTTTGAAGCTTGCTTCCTGGTATAATTTGATATCCGGTACTCTTAAATCATCAAATTTTTCAAATTTTTTGCTGCCTTTGTATTTTTTTGCTTTTTTGTTTGCATCAGCAAAGTATTTGTCAAAAGCTTTGTCGTCGTTTGTTCTGTACAACATTACAACGTCGTTTCCTTTAGTGTAAAGTTTTACGGCAAAGTCATCTTTTGAATTGTAGAATAATACGTCAACATTTTTGTATAATTTTTTGTCACTGTCTTCATTGATTCCGAAGTATTCAACTGATGTATAATTCTGACCGAAATTAGTTGGAGTTAGTTTGTCAAATGCGTTTAAGAATTTAAAATCTTTTTTAAGCATTGCATAAACAAAAAGCATTCCCGGTTTGCGCGACCAATCATACATATCAATAATATCGCTTGTTTCGTCGAATTTTTCTTTGATACCTTTTTCGATTTCAGCTTTCAAGTCAGGTGAAATTTCGCCATATTTTGTGTAGTAAGAATCATCGCTGATATTTGATTTTTTGAATGATTTTTTATTCAAATTCTTAGCAACGATAGAATTATAATCTACAAATTTAATAGGTTTACCAACGATGTTATCAACGACTTCGTTCCAAACAAGCTGGAATGTCCCAACCCAAATTCTGTTTTGAGCGGAACTTTCAGTATTCATTGTCGGTAAAATCTCAATAGTGTTTGCTTCTTGAGCATAAGCTGCAGTTGATATTCCCGCAATCATTGAGAATAAAACAGCTAAACTAACAAGTAACTTTTTCATTTTTCTCTCCTTTTGTATCCTAAGTTTAACGATTTCCAAAAACCTTTGAAAAATCCTGTGGGGGTATTTTTGTGCAATATCGGTGCAGAATCATAATATTTTTTATAATTTGCTATGATATTTTCAGGCAAATCTTCACCCTTATCTAAAATATACGACAAAAATTCTATATAGTCATCTTGTTCTTCTTTATATAAAGAATCCCGTCTTCTAATATCTTCATCAGCTTCATAATGAATAAGGGCATGGTAAGCCGCAATAAGACTTTCATCGGTTGTATCTTTCGGGTACAACAATAAAGCCTCTCTCACGCTGCAATTCCCAAGACGAACACTGCGCAATAAATTTGCCACAGTTTTTCTGTCTGTTATACTCTCTGCCATAATTTTATTTAACTAACAATTCAACAGTTTCGTGTTCTACAAAGCGAACCATATCGGCATAGTTTCCGTTGAAGAAGTCGCGAGTAAACTCGTTAAGCATATCCAAAGCCATTTCGCGTTTGTCCATTGTAGCTTTGTAGAAAAACTTTTTACCAACCTTGTATCTTACAAGAATACTTTTTGTAACAAGTCTGTCCATAACGGTTTTAATAGTAGTATAAGCTCTTTCTGTTCCATTTTGAGACAGCGCATCAACAACATCTTGAATAGATATATCAATATCTTCATTGTCTGAAGTTAAGTTCCAAAACGTATTTAAAATTTCGATTTCAAGAGATCCGCAGACCATATATTCCTCCTATTGCTACTAATTACTATAATTGTAATATAAAAACTATTTTTTACAAGTATATTTATATAAAACTTTACAAATATTGTTGGAAAAACGGGGTAATTTAATTTACTATAACCCGGGCAGGGAAATTACTTTTCAAAAGATTGTTAGCTGCTTGCTGAGCTTTTTCTCTTGATGAGTATGAACCTACTTGAAGAGTATAATAACCGCCAAGGTTTTTAACAAGCGGGGTTACACCTAAACCTGCATCTTGTATAATTGATTTAGCAACTTCTGCCTGTTTTTCTGTTGCGTAGTATCCCACAACAACTTTTGCATTAACGATTTGTTCAGGCATTGGCTGAGTTTTTTGAGCCGGTTGAGGTTTTTGTTCATGTTGAACCTGCTGTTGTTGTGCCGGCTGAGGTTTTACAGCTTCTTCTTTTTTTGCAGCAGCTTCTTGTTCTTGTTTTAATTCTTCTTGTAATTTAGCTTTTTCAGCTTCTATTTGTCCAACGGTTTTTCTTTTTTGATGAGGTAATACAACTTTTTCATCAAGTTCCGGTGAGAACATTTCTTCGTCACCTTCTTTTTTGCCTTCGTCTTCAAGTTTTAATTTCCTAAGCCTTTCATCAATAGCTGATGAGGCTGTAGACTCTTCTTCATCATAATTTGCGGAAGAAACCTGATCATCAACGGTAATTGCAACATCTACATTTGGTGATAAAATCTTTGCAAAACCAAGAATTATTAAAACTCCGATTATAAACACTGAAACAAAGACCATAACATCTTTGTTTGGCGATTTTTTAACTTTTTTCTTGTATTCGTTATACGAAAAATGTGAAGAAGTTTCGTATTTATCAGTATCTTTTAACATTAAACACCTCGCACTTTCGTACTTGCAAGAATAATATCTTCGATTTCTTCGCTGTAGTTTTGCATAACTTCTATTGCAAATTCTTTAGCATCATCAATTCCTAAATCACTCTTTAGCCCGGAAACCGGAATTGGAGCACCTTCTGATAATATATTAACACCTGTATGAATTAAAACGGACGTTGTGGATTTTGTTGCGATAGAAACCGATAATTTTCTGTCATTTATAAATAAATCATCTCCGCTTCTTTTCACTTTAAATCCTCTTTTTTCAAGAGCTTCTTTAATACAGCAGATTAAAAGTCTTTGTCTGAATACTCCTTCAACAAGTTCAATGTTGAACTGTTCGGTGATAAAACTAAGCATGTATTTGCTATAAATAGGTTCATTGTTAATAACATCTTCAATATCAACCATTTCGGTCAATTTAACTTCGCATTCCCCGCAAAATGCAACAATTGCATCTCCCTGAATTTTAAAATTTTTATAAATCCAGTGTGGCGCAAGCTGCGAACCTATATATTCAATTTCGTTGTCAATAAATAATGTTTTCATCTTCTTATTTAAAAAGAACCTTTATATATTGAGTGGCATGGTTTGCCTCAAGAGCTTTTTTTAGTCTTGAGCATGACTCACATATCCCGCAATGCTTCTCTGTGCTTTGGTAACAGCTCATTGTTAATTCAAGAGGAATGTTATTTTTCAAAGCTAACATGACTATATCATTTTTGACATAATTTATCAAGGGTGCAATAACTTTTGGCTGTACTCTTGTCGAAAATTTAAACTCATTATTAATAGAGTCTATAAATTCCTGTGTGTTATCAGGGAAAGTTTCACCTTCTTCTTTATTTGCTCCTATTAATATATAGTCAAAACCAAAAGAGTCGGCAAAACTTCCTGCAATATTTAGGAATAAGCCGTTTCTATTTGGCACCCATACTGATTTTGCGCAATCATCTGGGTTATTTAATTTTGAACCTGTCGGAATATTTTCATCAGATACAAGGGATGTTTTTGTTATATTTTTAAGCCAGTCAAGCTTTATTATGTGATGTTTAAGGTTATAATATTTACAAATTTTTTCAGAAGCCTGAATTTCTTTTTGTACAGACTTTTGCCCGTAATCAAATGTCAGGGCGTCTGTTATGTTTAATTCTTCTTTTTTTAACCCCAAGCTTACAAGAGAATCTAGACCGCCTGACATTAGTATAATTGATTTTGTCATTTTAATCCTCAATTTCGTCATCGCTGTTTTCGTATTCTTCAATAATAGAAACAGCTTCCATTTTTAATTCGTCCGGAAAATCCGGAGATTTTATAACTTCATCAAGAATACTTCTGTCTGACATGTTATATAGTGCAATCATTGCGTTTTTCTTAACTTCGTTATCTTTATCGTTTTCAAGACATGCTTTTATGGTCTCAAAAGCTTTCGGGTGTTCTGAATCCATCAAAGCTTCAATTGCGTTTATTCTAACCTGGCCGGATTCATCAGATAGCGAATTTTTCAATGCTTTAAAAACTCTCTCATTATCATTAAAACCCATTTTGGAAAGAGCTTCTATTGCACGTTCTTTGAGAAAACTGAATTTATCCATAATGCCTTGTTTTGTTTCTAATATGCTGACCAAAGGATCAATTGCTCTGGTATCACCAAGTAATCCAAGAGCTGAAACAGCGGATTCTCTAAGATATACAGATTTTTCATCTTCATCTTTAACAACTTCGATTAATGGCGCAACTGCAAACCTGTCGCCGATTCTTCCTAAAGCATCTGCACATGCCAATCTTACTCTGTAATTTTCGTCCTTGTTATTCAAACAGTATAATAACGAAGAAACTACATCTGTGTTTTTCTGGTTAGCAATAGCTTTAGCGCACATTACGCGTACATTGTTATACTTTTCTTTTGTATCGGAATCCGTATTCGAGGCGTTTCTTAAAAGCAAAATATCTACAAGATATTCAAGGCTTGAAGAATCTCTGAACATGTCAATACAACGGATAAGATACATTATAATATCCGGTTGTTTTGCATGTATAAGCATGTAATTATATATATTAATAAGATCTTTTTCGGAATACTTTTCTTTCAAGCTGTCGATATTTGCAGTAATTTCTGAGATATTTGATTCTCCGAATAATCCGCAATTCTGTGCTATGAGTTCTAAATTAAGCTCTGTATTACTGCTCACTGTATTCCTCGTTGTTATAAGTTCTATTGCCTGACAAGCTAACTGTATCTTATAATAAAGGGCTTTTTATTTCAATAATATAACACTTTTAAATAATAAATGTACATTTCACATTTAATTGTAACATTTTTGTAATTATATGGCAAAATTTCATCTTCTTTGTTTTAGAATAATTGTGTAGCAGTTATTAATTTAAATGGTGCAAAATGAATATAGACTCAATTAAAAATTATCCCACCGGCATTCCAGCCAGACACAAGCGAAAGAATACGAATGCGCTTGAAGTCAGACAGAAGAGTGCGGAATTATGTGATAAAAAAAATGTGAATAGAGGATATTACAGCGGCAGCTTTACGGGTATAAACGGAGCTGCCGTTGCTGGTTCTTTAACACCAAAATCCGGTAAATTCAGCAGATTGTTTGATAAGATACTTGAACTCTGTGATGAAAAAACGGTTATCGCACAAAACCTCGTAGCTCTTGTTCTTGCAGCAGGATTAAGACCGGTAGCAATCATGTCACTTCCTGGCAAAAAAGATAAGGAAGACAAAAAGTACGCGTCAGGACACTCAATAGCTTCAGGGCTTATTGGTTTCGGTTTTTCAACTGTTGTAATGTCTCCGCTTGATAAGGCAGCAAAAAAATTGACAGCTCCAATATCAGAAGCTGCAACAGTACTTCAAGCAAATAAAGATCTGCTTGAAGGAAAACAAGTTAAAGACAGAATCTTGAAGAAAATAGATAAGATTAAGGCGAAATACAAAATATCAGATCTTTCTGAGCTTGAAAATATTGAAACCTTTAAGAAGTTAAAGAAAACATATAAAGTAAATTCTTTAATTGAACTTGATCACTCAAAAGCATATCAAAATGTTACAAGGATTCTAAAAATGGCGCCTGATGTATTTGTATTTGGTATAGCAAAAGCAATGCTTACAATCGCATTGATTCCGCCAATTTTGAAATACGGATTTGGTATGGAGAAGAAAAAAGCTCCTCAGCAAAATGTGAATAATCAGAATAATCCGGCAGAAGTTAAGGTTGAAGCCCCTTCAATGCCAAAGCCTGATATGGGTAAATTTGCAGGAGGGGTGAAATAATGAATATACAATCTATACAAACAAATAATTTAAACTCTCAATATCAATATAGGAATAATGCAAAATCTAATCAAAGATTATATAGCGGAATTTCATATTCTCAACCTGCATTTAAAGGTATTGAAGATATTCCTGTAAAATCAAGTTTGTTAAATCCGTTCAAAAAAGGGTATGACAGATTTACAACCTGGCTTTCTAAGAATTATATAGAAAAATTGTATGGTTCTAAATTTGCTGGTTTTCTAGCCGATCATTCTAAAAAATTAGACGGTGTAGTTGATCATATGCAGGTTCTTGGCTCTACAATCATTTCAGGTATGTACATGCTTCAAACATTACGGAACGACAAAATGGATGAAGATAGAAAAAGAACTCTTGCGATTAACCAGGGTTTAACATTTGGTTTTGCAACACTAGGTTCTTATGTTGTTGATAGAAGTCTTGACAGCTGGTGGGAGAAACTTACTGTTAAATATGCAGAAAAGCAAACCGGCAATAAAGATTTAGGAAAACTTATCAGAGAACAAAATTCAAGTATTATTAAAAAAGCGGAAGAAACTTTTGGTAAATCCTGGAAAGATATTTCTAAAAAACAAAGACCAAAACTTGTTAATACTTTAAAGTATGTTGAAGATAATCTTCCTAATACAGGTTTGGAATCAAGACTCAGAGGTATGAGCGTTTTGAAAAAACTCATCATCTTCGGTTCAATTTACAGATTTATTGTTCCGGTTGCGGTTACACCGTTTGCGAACAAACTTGGTGAAAAACTTGCAAACAGACATAAATCTAATGAAGCCCCGCAGGAAGCTAAAAAATCATAATAATTCTGCATTATATATAAATGAAAAGCGCCGGGAAATTTATTTCCCGGCGCTTCAATTTAAATCATTTTACAAAGTTTTATTTTGAAAGTTTTTGCGGAGTACAGAAATACGGGTTATTCTGGTATTTAGCCCAGGTAATATAAGCTTTGTTGCCTTTAATAGTTCTAACTCCGGTATTTACATATTTAACTTTTCCTGTTTTTAAATCTTTTTGTTCTGTGAATAATTCTAAATCAAACTTTTCAGGTTCTTTTGAACGGTTTTTCATTGCAAGATACAATTCTTCCACCTGAATGCTTGATAAGCTGCAGTTTAGTTTGTAAGCTCCATCTGCTGATTTAACAACTTCTTCGTATTTACAAAAACCGTTTCTCCAGCCGATAATTTTTCTTGAGGTTGTGAAACTTTTACCTTCATATTCTGAATTTATAGTTTCTTCGTATTTGTCACAGTCTTTGAAGTTTTTCATAAAATCTTTTGAAAACTTGGTATATGTTGTAGCTAGAGCCACACTAAAAATTGAGCTTAAAACAATTGCTAAGGTGACTACTGCTGCCGTTGTCTTTTTCATACTATCCCTCCTCGTTAAATTTATAACTACATTATAGCAAAAATTACATATTTAGCAATCCGGGAATAATTATTTCAAATAATTTTTATAATCAAAAATAAAATATCATCATTTTGAATGATTACAAAAAAAATATAAATGATAACATAACAATATACTCCTTAGAGACTAAGATACACATATCCCTAATCAACAGCTATGCACCTCAGTACATAGCTTTTTTTTATTCTCAATAAATTGAGTACTATATCAAATTTTTATAGTATAATTACGTTATGAATATTAATCAGGAATTTGAAACTATAGCTGCAATTTCAACCCCGATAGGAACCGGCGGGGTTGGAGTTATCCGTATTTCGGGTGATAAAAGTTTTGATATTGCACTAAAAATTACTGATAAAAAAGAATTGCCTGCTGGTAAAATCTGTCACGGCTGGGTTCTTGACGGTGATGTTAGAATTGATGAAGTTGTTATTTTACCGTTCAAAAATCCAAACAGTTATACTGGTGAAGATGTTATTGAAATTCAGTGTCACGGCGGGGTGAATGTCGTTCGCAATATTCTTGATGTTGTTTTAAAAAACGGAGCAAGAATGGCAGAGCGCGGAGAGTTTACTAAACGTGCGTTTTTGAATAAAAAACTTGATTTATCACAGGCTGAGGCTGTAGATGACTTGATTCATGCAAAAACTTCAAATTTTGCAATCCAGTCTGCAAAAAATTTATCCGGGGTTTTGGCTGTAAAAATCAATGAGATTAAGGGTGAAATTTTTGAAACGGCATCAAGGATTGTTGCCGGAATTGATTTTCCGGAAGATGTCTTGGAGCCTGAGTATGCTTATTTGTTAGAAAAATTTAATCATTCGCTAGTTGAAATAAATCGAATATTAGATTGTGCCAAATCTTCTGATATTTTGCGTCAAGGGGTGAAGGTTGCTATTGTCGGACGTCCTAATGTCGGTAAGTCTTCATTATTTAACGCTTTGTTAAATTTAGACAGGGCTATAGTTACAGATATTGCAGGAACCACAAGAGATGTAATCAAGGAAAATCTTGATCTTGGGGTTGCCGTGACTCTGATTGATACAGCAGGTATCAGAGAAGATGAAAATATTGATAAAGTTGAAGAAATCGGGATTGAATATTCAAAACAATCAGCCCAGGAAGCCGATTTGATTCTGTTTTTGTATGATGCCAAAGTTGGTTTAACAAAGGATGATTTTGAAATTTTTGAGATTATAAAAGATAAACCTCATTTGACGATTGCAAATAAGGCTGATTTAATTACTGCAGAAACTTTTAAAGAAGAAATTCCCGCTACAGTAAAACTTTCAACCTATTCAAAAGACGGGTTGGAAGATTTAAAAATCCAAATGAAGAATATTGTTTGCAATTTTTCGCTTGAAGATACTGAATTTATAACTAATAAACGCCAGCAGTCATGCTTAATCAGATGCAGAGAGTGTCTGGAACGCGCTAAAAGAGCAGCCGAGATTGAAGAACTTCAAGATATGATTTATATTGATTTGAAATCAGCATTACTTTCTTTAGACGAAATCACCGGTGAAGTTATCACCGATGATATTCTGAATAATATTTTTGACCATTTTTGTATTGGTAAATAACTTATTTAGAGTTGTAGTTTTTATATTTATAACTCAAAATGCTATAGCTTGAAACATCGGTTGATGCATCATCATCACCGTAAAATATAGATGTTCCGGTAGCTTTTTTATAGTTTTCTTCATCAATTTTTTCCTGCTTGTTGCAAGAATATGAGAATGCTGAAATCTCGGCACTTGTCACGCGACCGTCGTGGTTTGTGTCCATCTCATCAAAATTTTCAAGAATTTTGTTAACTGTATCTTGAGAATAAGCTCCTGACATTGCAAGCTGAGTTAGTTCAGATCTGGAAACACCTGATTGGGCAATTGTGCTTGTTAAATTATTCATTTCATCAGCTCCGATTACACCGTCTCCGTCTTTATCGAGTGTTGCGAAGTTGTTTTGAAGGTATGAGGCAAATGATTGGTTAAGTGTCAAGTAATTAGTATTGTCGTTTCTTGCCTCTGTAATATTTTTATATGTAACCCCGTCTTCAGGGTATAGCGATGCCAAATATGAATATGTATTTGATAAGTTTGACGAAATGTTTGCAATAATTGATGAACCTGATGCCATAATATAAATCCTTTTTATTAATCTCTACCTATCCTAATAATAATGATGTTTTTAAAAATGTCAACACCCGGTATTTGTATGTTAAAATAAAACCAGAGGTAAGTATGATAAAGAATAAAGATGAAATTGTAAATGTTTTGGAAAACGGCGGAGTAATTGCTTATGTTACAGATACGGTTTGGGGATTAGGCTGTATTCCAAATAACGAAAAAGCTGTAAAAAAAATCTATGATATAAAAAAAAGAGAAGCTCAAAAACCTTTAATTTTAATGTCTAATGAGGTTTATAATCTTTTAAATTATGTAAAACCTATTCCAAAGATTGGGCAAAAGCTCATAAAAAAATATTTTCCGGGCGCTTTAACTATTGTAACTTATAAAAACGAAAACACTCCGTATTATATAACGTCAAATATGGAAACTGTCGGGATAAGAGTTCCTGATAACGAAGTGTTTAGACAGATCTGTGAGATTATACCGGGGCATGTTCTTGCAACGACCAGTGCGAATCTTTCTCATCAGTCGTCAGCCAAAACTTATGAGCAGGCTTTGGAAAATATGACAGGTTTGGCTGATTTGATTATAGAAGATTACGGATATACCGCAAAGGGGCTGGAATCAACTGTAGCAGGGGTTATGAACGATGAATTGCGCATATTTCGCCAAGGTGCAATTGATATAAAAACTTAACTATTTGAAATTTATTTAATTTTTTACTAGAATTTAGTAAAAACGAGGATTTTTTATGGAAATTATATTATACATAGTTTATTTATATTTGATTATTTACACATTATACTTTTTTGTTTTGTCATTGCGAAACCTCAAAGATAAACCGTTTTCAATTGAACGGAAATATTCAAAATATGACGGCGGCAAGAGAAATTTTGCGGTAATTATATATAACCATAACCACAAAGATTGTCTTTTTGAATTAATTGAACAGATAAAAATGCAGGATTATCCGCTTGCAAACTTTAAAGTTTATGCAATTTTAGATGATTGTAATGACGGGTCTGAAAAACTGTTTGAACACGATAATTTTGTTCATGTTATGAATATTCAAGATGTCGGAACTTTGGGTAAAAATCAGTCAATTTCAATGCTGTTAGAAGAATTGAAAAAAGATGAGACGATTGATGCTTATGTCTTTATTGACGGGATAAGGAAAATTGATTCTGACTTTTTAACATTGGCAAATGCAGCCTTATCAAAAGCAGATGCTATAACAGGTGAAGTTAACATAAACCGTGAAAATCTTGATATTGTAGATAAAATTAAAGCTGTTTATAAAAAATATCAGGCAAATTTCTTTAAACAGGCAAGGTCTTTACTTGGTTTGGCTACACAGGTCGATTCAGGATTATTTATTATCAAAAGGTCTGTATTGGAAAAAACAGAAGGAATAAATTTCAAAGATATTAATAGTGAATTGGAATTCAGCCTGCTGCTTTCCCAAACCGGACATAAGTGTGTTTATAATCCGAATATTCAATCATATATTCTTGGTCAGGATTGCTTGTTTAAAAAGCCGAGAATCTCGAAAAGATTTAACCTTTTAAAAAATAATTTTAAACAGATAGGGAAAAATATGGCTACGAGCAAAAAACTTGAAAACAGTTAACTTTACATTCATAGAGCATATTTGCTCGCTGTTGAATCCAAATTGCTGGTTTTTGATTTTTGCTTATGCTGTACTTATTGCGTATTCGTATCATTGCCCGTTTATTGTGAAGTGTAATGTTGTTACATTTTCAGCAATTGTACTTGCAGCAGTATTTGGCATCAGCTTAATCAATGCAAAGCTTAATGCTAAAGAAATTGCCCTTTTAATGTTTTATCCGTTGTATTCAATATGTCACATTATCAGAAACTTTCCGCCTGTCAGATGCTTGTTGAAAAAAATAGGTGCCAGTCCGGATAAAGAAACAGATAAACTTGTGATTGACGTATTAGTACAGACAAAACATGGCGATAGAGGCTGTAAGCTTGAATTTATATCAACAGAGAGCGGTTTGTCTAAAATCAGGTTTATCTATAAAAATAAAAAATATACAACATCTGCACACTTGCGTATGATTGATGCGCTTCAACAGTTGAAATCAAAGATGGAAGATTACGGACTGACTTTAAAAATTTGCAGCTGCTGTAAAAATTTCACTTCTTGTGTTGACGGTTCAACTAATATGCTCAAAGGACAGTGCCATAACGAATTTCCTAGTCCGCTTTTGAACGAGCCAAGACCGACACTTATTTGGAATTCTTGTTCAAGTTTTGAACCTGCAGTAATTAGCAGCTTGATTGAAGAGATGGCAAAAGAAGTTGAAAACCAGCAGGATTAATTTGAAATAAACCCGGCTCGGGGGGTATAATAATATTATGAAAAAAATATTAAGCTTTATATTGATAATGATTATGCTTGTTTCCAATACGGCAATGTTGGGAGCCGCTGAACCGTTAAAGGGTTCTGTAACGGAAAACAATGAATTTGTGCCAAAGCAGGATGATATTTTTACCGGTAAGATTGAAACTCTTAACCGTAAGGAAATTATCAATATGACGGTATCTCAGGTTTTGGACTCTTCTTTTTCGATAGAAGGAGATGAGTTTTTTGCAGAGGTTACTGATGATGTTTATGGCGATAAGGGTATTGTTATACCAAAAGGTACAATTGCGCACGGCAAACTGACTAATACGACAGCTCCGGGGCGTATGGGTAAAGAAGCTACAATGGATTTATCCTTTGACTATCTTGTTACTCCGGATGGCAGGGAGATTCCGATTGAAGGCTCTATGACTACAAAACTCCACCCGGTAACAGAAGGTGCTAAAATTGTAGCTCAAGATTTAGGGTACACTGTGGCAGGCGGTGCTGTAGGCGGGCTTATGGCTTTAAATTGGCTGGGGCTCGAGGCGGCTATTGCCTCTCAAGGTTATACTTTGGCAGGCGGTGCTGCTATTGGCGGGGTCGCTGGATTAGGGGTTGCACTTATTCGTAAAGGAAATCATGTTTTAATCGCTCCGGGTGATGAAATAAAAGTTAAGATTAATACTCAAATGGATCTTCCGGTATATAAAGAAGAGGCGCTTCGTCAAGAAGAAGTCACTTATGACGGGCTTACAATTAATATAAACGATATTAAACATGAAAAAGATCCGTTTGGGGAAGTTAATACAATTACATTAACTGTTTTGATTTCGAATATGTCGGATAAGACTCTTTCAGGTTTTGATATGGCTCTGGTAAACGATTATAACGCAAAATTCAGTCCGTCTATTTTTGGAAATACAAAGCTGATGTTTCGTCAAATAAAACCCGGGGATAAGCTCGTTGAAAATGTTTCATTTGCTGTGGATAATATAAATCGTAAATTCTGGCTGACTTTTTATGATAGAAAAAATAATCAGGTTATAGCGAAAGTGTCTGTAGATAATGCGTATCGGACATTGCCGGAGAAGGTTAAAAATAAGAATAAAAAAGTTCGCACAAAGAAAAGAAAATTCAAAAAAGACGATGATTTTATGAATATGGATTTTTAAATTCATTTGTAATATTAAACATGATTTTATCGCTTATTTACTTTTCAACGTATTTTTAATATAATTTTTATATGAAAAATATAAGAAGAATTAAATTAAGGGATTTTGAGATAGGCGGGGATAAATTAACTATTCTTGCCGGTCCGTGTGTTATTGAAAGTCAGGAAATTCTTGACAAAACAGCCGAAGGGTTAAAAGAAATTACTAATGAGCTTGGTATAAATTTTGTATTCAAGTCTTCATTTGATAAGGCTAATCGTTCATCTATAACCTCATTTAGAGGCCCGGGGATTGAAAAAGGATTGGAAATGCTTCAGAGTGTTAAGGATAGATATAATCTTCCGATAGTCACAGATATTCATACTCCGCAGCAGGCTGAAATTGCAGCAGAAGTTGCTGATATTTTACAAATTCCTGCATTTTTGTGCCGTCAGACAGATTTGCTTGTGGCAGCAGCTAAAACAGGTAAAATTGTTAATATTAAAAAAGGGCAGTTTTTGGCACCTGAACAGATGGAAAGTCTTATCAAAAAAGTTGAAGATTCCGGAAATTCCAATATTATGGTAACAGATAGAGGGACGTCTTTCGGGTATAATAATTTGGTTGTGGATTTTCGCGGTGTGCCGATTATGCAGAGTTTTGGCTATCCTGTAGTATTTGATGCTACTCATAGTGTTCAATTGCCGGGTGCTAACGGAACTTGCTCGGGCGGAGACAGAAGATTTGTTCCGACTCTTGCAAAATCTGCAATGGCTGCAGGAGCTGATGTTCTGTTCTTTGAAGTTCACCCTGAACCGGATAAAGCTTTATGTGACGGACCGAATATGATTGCCTTAAATGATGCAAAATCACTATTTGCAATGTGTAAAAAATTATTTGAGGTTGTCAGAGGATAATAATGATTATAAAAACTTTTGTAGAAGGTCCGATTGACGCCAACAATTACCTTATAATTGATGAAAATACAAATGAAGCAGTTTTAATTGACTGTTCGTCTTCATGCACTAAGTTTATTGATGCAGTGAAATCAACCGGAGTTAATTTGAAATATATTCTTTTAACTCACGGACATTTTGATCATTTACTGGGGATTGATAAGTTTAAAGAAGTCTTTAATGCTGATGTTTACGTATCCGAAGATGATTTAAATCAGGTTAAACTTGTTCCGGATATGATGCAGATGTTTTTAGGTATGGTTCCGGAAACAGTTTCTCAAATTACGCATTATATAAAGGATGGAGATGAATTTAGTATTGGAGATTTAAAAATCAAAGCTGTATCAACACCAGGTCATACAAAAGGCGGAATGTGCTATCTTGTTGAAGATAAACTTTTTTCCGGTGATACCTTGTTTTTTGGCAGTGTTGGCAGATGTGATCTTTTAGACGGTGATTTAAACGCTATTTCTAAAAGTATAAAAGAAAAACTCTTTACTCTGCCGGATAATGTTGAGGTTTTTCCGGGACATGGCGGTAAAACAACCATAGGGTATGAAAAAAAATATAATGAAATAATAAATATATAGAGGTATAAAAATGAAGGAACAATTAGAAAGAATTTACACTGATGCGGTTTCAGATATTGAAAAAGCTGCTACAGTTAAGGATTTAGAAGATATCAAATTTAAATATTTAAGCAGAAAAGGTGAATTTAACGAAATTAAAAAAGGCTTAAAGGATTTATCTGTTGAGGACAAAAAGATTGTCGGTTCTTTGGCTAATGATATTACTCATAAGTTAGAATCTTCTATTTCTGAAAAGTTTCAAATTTTTTACGAACAGGAACTTAATAAAAAACTACAAAAAGAAAGAATAGATGTAACGCTTCCGGGACAATATATTCCTAGGGGTCATGTTCATCCGTTAACATCTACGACTAATGAGATTGTTTCAATATTTCAAAGTTTAGGTTTTTCTGTTGCGCCTAATGAAAATTCACCTGAAGTTGAAACAGAATATTTTAACTTTGATATGTTGAATGTTCCAAAAGATCACCCTGCGCGCGACATGCAGGATACTTTCTATACAAATATTGCAAAAAATGTTGTATTAAGAAGCCAAACCTCAGGTGCTCAGGTTCACGTTATGGAGGATCAAAAGCCTCCTATTAGAATTATTGCGCCGGGCAGAGTTTACAGAAACGAAAATATAAATTCTCGTAAAAATAACTTCTTCCACCAGATTGAAGGGCTTTATGTCGATAAAGATATTACATTCGGTGACTTGAAAGGTGTATTGAACGAGTTTATCAGAATTTATTTTGGCGCAAGCCGTCCTACAAGATTTAGAAGCAGTTTCTTCCCATTCACTGAGCCATCAGCAGAAATTGATGTTCAATGTATTATGTGCGAGGGCAAGGGCTGCAGAACTTGTTCCGGTACAGGCTGGTTAGAAATCTTAGGGGCGGGTATGGTTGATCCGAATGTCTTGCGCGGTGTTGGAATTGATCCTGATGTATATTCTGGTTTTGCTTTTGGTATGGGAGTTGAAAGACTTGCTATGCTCAAGTATGCAGTTGACGATATCAGATTGTTCTTTAATAATGATGTAAGATTTTCAGAACAGTTTCACAAATAATATTGAACCCTAATATATTCGGAGAAGAGCTATGTCTATAATTATAATGATTTTATTACTCAGTTTTTTAGTTCTGGTACACGAAGCAGGACACTTTTTGGCTGCGCGTGCGCTGGGGATAACTGTTTCCAAGTTTGGGTTTGGTTTGCCTATTGGTCCGACCTTATGGAGTAAACAGGTTGGAGATGTCGAAGTTGTTATCCACGCATTTTTATTAGGCGGATATGTTTCTTTCCCTGATGATGACAAGGATTCGAACTTGCCTGCTGATTCAAAAGACAGATTTATAAATCGTCCTGTTTGGCAGAGAATGATTGTTATCTCAGCTGGTGTTATTGCAAATATTATAACCGCATTTGTTTTTGTTTTGATAACGGCTTTTGTCTGGGGAAAACTGCCGTCAGGTCAATATGAAGTTTATATTAACAAAATAGCTGCTGCCAAAGGTGAATCTGTATGGGCAAGCGGTCTTCAAAAGGGGGATAGAGTTGTTAAAATTAACGGTTCTGATATAAATTCAAGTTATGCTCTTACTTTATATTCAAAAAACAGCAGACTTTATGATGGTAAGGTAAGTGAAGATTCTGTTGAGCAAAACCTTGAGAATTTGAAAAAACTTAACCCGAAAATAAGTGAATCTGATGTTATTGCAGATAAAACGGTTGTCATTTTGCCAGAAAGACAAGATGAGCCTGCGCTAAATATTGACAAGGAAGCTTTGAAGGGTTATAGCTTGTACCATGATAGTCAGGTTAATTTATCAGAAAATCAAATTAAATTAAGAGATTTGTTGAAAGATAAAAATAAATATGAAGCAGATGGCACCACAACATTGACTGATGTTGCTTATGCTGTTTCAGATACTAAACACCCTATAAATATTACTGTTTTGCGCGATGGAAAAATGGTTGATTTAAAACCGGTTTATTCAAACGAAAAAGGTTTGATTGGTGTTATGGTTGAATCCAGAGAAGTTTTAAGACCGACTAAAAATGTTCCTGATGCTATTAAAGGTACATGTAGATATCTTTGGGAACAGACTTATATGCTGGTCTATGGTTTGTGGCAGTTGTTTACCGGTAAAATTCCGGTGAAAGATTTGCATGGTATTGTTGTTATTACTAAAATTGGCGGCGATGTTATTCAAAATAGCGGATTTTTCTCCGGTTTATTGTTAACAGCGATGATTTCTCTTGATTTAGCACTTGTCAACTTTCTGCCGATACCGGCACTTGATGGCGGGCATTTCCTTCTTATTGAAAAATTGAGAGGAAAGCCGCTTGATGAAGAATCTATAAACAAGATTAGTTCAGTATTTTTCTTGTTGTTAATTTTGTTTATGGTATTTATTGTATTTAACGATATTTATGCACTTATTAAACATAAATTTTAAATAAATAATCAGACAGGGATAAGTTTAACACTTATCCCTGTTTATGTTAAAATAGACTTTGTATAAAGGGAGAAATAGAAGATGTTAGATTTTATTCACTCGCATGGAATGATAATTTCCGGAGCAATACTTTTAATTGCTTATATTTTCATTGCCAGCGAAAAAATTCAAAAATCTGTAGTAGCATTGGTTGGAGCTTCTTTAACCATGCTATTGGGATTGATTCCGTTGTCTTTGCATTTAGAAGATAACGTAAAAGGCGTTTTTGAGTATGTCGATTTTGAAGTAATATTCTTACTTATCGGTATGATGATTATTGTAAATATTGCAAGCCGAAGCGGTGTATTCAAGTGGATGGCGCTTAACTTATTGAGAGCAACGAAAGGCCACCCGAAAACTGTATTGTTTGCGCTTGCTGCATTTACAGCAATTGCATCAGCATTTTTAGATAACGTGACAACAGTTGTTCTTATGATGCCGATTACTTTTGTAATTGCAAAAGAGTTTGATACTGATCCTGTTCCGTTTTTAATCACAGAAGTTTTAGCTTCTAATATCGGTGGAACTGCTACTCTTATCGGTGATCCGCCAAATATTATTATCGGAACAAGAGCCGGGTTAAGCTTTATGAATTTTGTTAAAGAGTTAACCCCGATTGTTGTTGTTATTTTCTTAATTTCAATTACAACCTTGATATTCTTGTTTAGAAAAGGTCTAAAAGCTACTCCTGAAAAGATGGCACATATCGCTAACCTTGATAATTCTAAAACTATTACCGATAAAAACTTGATGATTAGATCTATGATAACTTTAGGTTTGGTAATCTTAGGGTTTGTAACACATGATATTACTCATATTTCAGCATTTGTGTTTGCTGTTGCAGGAGCTTCATTTTTGTTATTATTTGAAAAACCGAAAGAAATTTACAGAGATGTTGAATGGTTAACCATTTTCTTCTTTATCGGTTTATTTATCATAATCGGTGGATTTGAAGCAAATGGTGGTATTAAATTCCTTGCCGACCAGCTAATTGTACTAACTAACGGCAGTCTGGAAGCTGCAACAATGATTATTCTTTGGGCATCAGGTATCTTATCTGGTATCATTGATAATATTCCATATACTGCAACTATGGCACCGTTGATTTCAGAGCTTGTTAACCCTGCCAATCCGAATGCGATTACCGGTAATGTCCATGCTCTGTGGTGGGCACTATCTTTGGGTGCTTGTCTTGGCGGAAACTTAACAATCATTGGTGCTGCCGCTAACGTTTTAGTTAGTGAAACTGCGGCATCAAAAGGTTATAAAATTTCATTTATGAGATTTATGAAATATGGTGCGTTAGTTACCCTAATTTCATTAGTGCTAAGTTCTTTCTATCTGTATTTCAAATATTTACGATAGGAGCTGATTATAATAAAAAGGGGCGGGAAACAAGTTTCCCGCCCCTTTTTATTTGTGGTTATATACATGTTTTTACCAATATTATCGTCATTGCGAGAAAATCTATGATTTTCGAAGCAATCCAGTATCATTTTGGGATTGAATAAAATTTTCCGGGCTGCTTTGCTAACGCTTGTTGTGACGTGCGTTTTTTCATTTAGTGGCGTTTGGTATTTAAGTCCCTTTTATTAGGGGGTTATATTTTTATAGAAGATAAGTTATAATATTAATAGGGATATCGAAAATTATGGTACAAGTTTACACAAGCTCAAATACTACAATGCCGATAGGCAGAGTGGAAGATTTCAACAATACAAACCCCTCAAAAGTAATGACCAGATACCGTATATTAACAGGTCAAACTGTAGGCGGAAGTATTGTTACGGGTAAAACTTCTCATCATACAGATTTTTCCAGAGCAATTTATGGTGATGGCCCATATAGTCTTTTGCGCCCGAATTCTACATCTGACACATTGGCTCAACATATTGATTTAATGGTCTAAATTTTATTTTACTCCTGATTTGTTACGAAATATTAACTGTATAAAAACCAAAAAGGCAATTCTCAACAAAAAAAATACTTTATATAAGAGTATATAGGAAAGAGGATAACAGGTAATGAAAGAACAAGAATTAAATACCATAATGTCAGTAGTCACAGACCCGATTGAAAATGTTTACAAAATCGAATCATACAAAGATTTAGCTGAAATTCAACGTATTATTAGAATTTTTAATATTTCTGATGAGCAGCACAACAAACATACTATGTTATCAATAAAAAATCTTGCGGCTTTCCGCTTGGTTTTAAGTAATAATTAATTCTTGTTACACAATAAAAGCTTTTCGGTAAAAGATAAAAAGTCCTTGCTAATTTAGTAAGGACTTTTCTATTTGTCAATTTTACTTTGTAATAAGTTCAATAATCGGAGGGGCAAAAAGTAAAACTCCTATCATTACGGCACTTATTGTAACTATCATAACCGCACCTGCTGCGATATCTTTTGCCATTCCAACCATTCTTGAATACCTGTTATGAAAAATTGCATCAAGTGAAAATTCTATTGCAGAGTTGAACATTTCTGCTGATATTACAAAAGCTATTGTGAGCAGTAAAATACAGATTTTATTTATTGAAAAATTTAAGCATATTGCTGTAATTAAGACTAGTACTGCGGCAAAAAGGTGAACTCTTACATTACGTTCGCTTTTAATAGTCAATCTCATGCCTTTTCTGGCATTTCTGAATGTACTTGAAAAATTTTGTTTTTTATATTTTGTCATACTTAATTCCCATACTTTCCAGTGCTTGTTTTTGGTACTCGATTACGAATTGAAACTCTTCTTCGCTTTGGTGGTCAAATCCTAACAAGTGCATTATACCGTGGCTTATCAGGAAGATTAACTCTGTTTCTTTGGTAATTTCTTTTTTAGAAGCTTCTTCAATTACCCTATCTAATCCTATTATAATCTCACCTAAATTAATTTCCAAATCTAATACAAATTTTTCTTCATCAGCAGAATCTGCAAAGACTGCAAATGTTATTATATCTGCCGGATAATCCTTGTTTCGGTATTCTTTGTTAATGCTGTGAGTTTTTTTGCTGTCACATAATAGGAAATCAAACGAAACCTTATTGTATTCATAACCTTGCAGGCAGCAGTTATCTGCGATTTGCGGGCAGTTCATGTAGAATTTGAAGATTTCTTGTGCAATGTCAACGTATTTATCTGTATCAATTTCCCACCGGTTGTATTCGTTTTCTATAAATATGTTAAAATCCATCATAAGTCTTTATTCTCATTATTTGACCAGTTTTGGTTTTCAGTGCTTTTAGGCTCGGAAGGATTTGGAAGTTTTGATTCTTCAAGAGCTTTAATCTTCTTTTCAAGGTCTTCATCAAGAATTTTGTTTGGCATTTCTATTTTATTTTTTTCAAATTCTTGAGCAATATCTTCTTGATATTTAATTCTATTGTGCTGCATACCTCTTAGGATTCTGCTGAAAGTATATGCGATAACCTTTAAATCCTTCAGAGTAAGCGGGCTGTCAGCAAGCTGACCATCATTCAGTCTTTCTACAATAATTTTATCTATAATATTTTCGATTTCGTCAGTTGTTGCGCCTTTCATAGCTCTTACCGCAGATTCAACCGCATCAGCCAGCATTAGTATTGCTGTTTCTTTGCTGTTTGGTTTTGGACCGGTATAGCGGAACTGTTCTTCTTTTACGTTTTCAATCCCTTCTTCTTGTACAGCTTGGTTATAGAAATACTTAGCGATACCTTCACCGTGGTGTTGAAGTATAAAGTCTGAGATAATACTTGGGAGTCCGTTTTTCTTGGCTATTTCAACTCCGTCTTTAGGGTGTGCTGTAATAACCATTTTACTTAATCTTGGATTAAGCTTGTTATGCGGGTTTTCAATGCTGAAATATGATTGGTTTTCGACAAAGAATAACGGGCGTTTTAGTTTTCCTATATCGTGGTAAAATGCACCGACTCTTGCCAGTATTGGATTTGCCCCGATTGCTTCGGCTGCGGCTTCACATAATGTTGAAACCATCAAACTATGGTGATAGGTCCCGGGAGCTTCCATTTGCAGTCTTTTTAAAAGCGGCTGGTTATGGTCGCCAAGTTCGGCAAGTCCGTATGGGGTAATAATATGGAATGTGCTTTCTAACAGAGGAGAAGCCCCCAATACAATTATTGAATTTAATATACCGTTAACAAAAATAAAGATACAATTTCTTAAAATTAAGGAGTTGCTTACATCGATTAGGCATTTATCTATAAAGTACAAGCTCAGCATAATTAGAACGCCTGCAATACCAAGGTTAAATCCGACTTTAATCATATCAGATCTTCTTGTATAGCGGATTCTCGAAATCATAATCATTCCGATTAACGACAGTATGGTAAATATAATAATGAATTGAGATTCATATTGCATTCCGACAGTTAGAACAATTAATAACAAAGTTGTTAATAAAAATGCTATTCGAGGGCTCATAAAAACAGCCGCGATGATTATAACACCGGGAATTGGCAGAATATACGGAGATGAGCCGGTAGGAAGTACGACTGCAGCTAACCCGGTTAATGTTATAAGTATTGCAGATAGTGACATAAAGCGAGGTTCAAGAAATTTTTTCTCAAACACTCTCAGATATGCAACAAAAATCATTGTGAGCAGTAATACCAGAATATATATAGATAAGATTCCTTGCCAGTTGAGTTCATAAACGTTATAGCCGGCTTCTCTTAGAGCATCTCTTTTTAATCTTGTAACCGGTTCGCCTTCAAACACAATTTTTTCACCTTTTTGGAAGGTTACTTTATAAGGTTTTACGGATTCTTGAGCATTCATTTTGGCTATTTCAGTAGCAGCATCGTCCACAACAAGATTCGGCACAATAACTTGTTCAAGCATTGCTGTTATTACAGAGATTTGTCTTTTTGAAACATTTGTTACCAGATTATTCTGAATAAGTGTTTTGATATTATCTTTTTCATAGTCTTTTTCAGTAATCCCGATTTGTAAAATGTTCATCAAAGATAAAGATGCTTTATCAAAAGCTTCTCTAAGGCTTGGTTCATCAACATGAAGCAAGAAATCTATAATAAAATCTTTTTTAGGATTGTCAGACAAGTCAAATAGGATGTTTAATTCGTTAATTTTTTCTTTAGTAGAGGTTTCTTTTTTTCGAATTTGGATAACAGAACTTTGTATTGTGTCAAGATTTGATTTAATAAAGTCATCTTCTGCAGGAACCAGGATTGGTTCAATCTTTTGGGAAATCTCTCTTCTGTGTTGTTCTGTTCTTTTAACATCTTCTACTGTCAAGGTTTTTTGAGCAACGATATCTTTTTTACTTATTCCGTTTTCAATAATGCTTTGAAAAAAGAAGTTTTGAGATGAAATAATTGCCGTAAGTAGAACAGTAAATGTTATCAGATAAGTGATTTTTACTGTTTTCGAGGACGTAAAGAACTCTTTAATTTTGTTTAAATATTCTGTTTTTGTCATGTAATAATAATCCTATTTTATATTCAATTTATATATCAATTTTACGACTTATTAAAAATTTTTCAAGTAGGCATTTGGCATGTATATAAAAAGAGACCGCATTCGCGGCCTCTCCTTAGATACAATTTTTGCAAGATAAATTATTCTTCAGTTTCTTTATCTTCTTCTTCGCTAGCCTCTTCAGTTTTAGCTGATTTAGCTTCTTTTTGTTTGCTGATAAGGTCTTGTAATTTTTCTTTAATTTCTTCCCCTTTTTTCTGAAGGTCTGAAACTGCATCATCAGCTTTTACCTGAATTTGCTTAGCTGTTTCGTCAGCTCTTCTTGCCATGTCTTGAGCTGAATCTGCTAATAATTTTCTGGTTTCTTCCCCTGATTTTGGTGCAAGCAAAATTCCTGCAATAGCGCCAATCGCACCGCCAACAACGAAACCTGCTATAAATCTTGATACTGACATATTATTTCTCCTTTTAAAATTGTCTTGTATAATTATAATTAGGAATGTAATATATTACATTGCCTGAAAGTTCTATTTTCTTTTAATTAATGAAAAAACTGTCATAAATCCTTTTATAAAACCGCCAAGAAGGCTTTCTGAGAATGCTTTTGTTTTGGTAATAGCATTTTCAAGGCTGGTTTTAACATTGCCAACACCTTCATCAGTGCTTTGGATAATAGAATTGATAGATTTCATTGTGTCATTTAGTTCTTTTAAAGTTGGTTTTAACTCTGTATTAAGAATTAAAGATGTTTCATTAACATTTTTAGCTAAAACAGATAAATCCATCAATAATTTTACCAGGAAATATCCTACCGTACCCAAAACAATTGCGGTAACTATTGCTAAAAATGTAAGACCGTTATTTAATACTATTTGTGATAATTCAATACTCATTTGTTATTCCTTTTAGTTAGTAAGTAAATCGTTGATTAATTAATAATCAAATTCGTTTTCGTTTTCATTTCCGTTTTCGGAGTCTTCTAATTCTTTAGCTTTTTGCATTTTTTTAGATTTAACCGAATTATTTAATTTGCGGAATTGTCTTTCTAATTTGTATTTCATAAGATCAATGGATTCCATTGCCTGTTTTTTAGCATCGGCAATTTGTGGAGCGTGTTTGTCATAGATGTCGCAAACTGTATCTTTAAGCTCTTTTCTTGATTCTTCACCCGGTTTTGGGGCAAAAAGTACACCAGCAACGATACCGCCGACAACACCTGCTATTACGCCCATTGAAAACATAAATGCTTTGTTTTTGCTCATAGTTGTAAACCTCTTCTTTCAAATTTCTTCATAATTGTAACATATTTTTTCTCGGATTTCAATATCAATTTGTTATTTTGTACTATAGATTGATATCTGATATGGAATTTTATTGCAAAATTCAGGCAGATACGTTATAATATTATTATAGTATTGATTAAGAGGATATAAGGAGTTATAGCGCGTGGAAATAAAAAATATCTGCAAGGCTGGGGATTGTATGGATTCTCTATTACGTAAAAAGGGATTTACACTAACAGAGGTTCTTTTGGCTACTGCTGTAGTCGGGGTTATTGCAGCTTTGGTATTGCCGGCAGTTGTTACCCATTTTAATGAAGAGGTTTTGACTCAAAAGTTAAAGAGGCAAGTTTCATCTATACAGCAAGCTTTGGATGTCCTTGTTGTAAATGAAAATAAATCAGATTTTTCTGAAACAATGATGTACACTTTAGACGCAGCTCCGGACTATGACGAAACTGTAGGTAAATTCTTTAAGAAATACTTTAAGGTTTCCAAATATTATGGAGCGTATTCCGGTGCAAATAAAACTAAAATACAAAACGAGTGTTTTGGTTCTGAATATTATGAATATGATGAAGCTACAAAATCTAAAAAGGATTTTGACATTAGTCGAGAGTTGGTAGGTGCTTGTGCAAAATTAAAGAACGGAACAAGTATTTGTTTAGTTCCACAGATGGGTCAAAACCCTGCTCATGGAGTTATAGATATAAATGGACCAAAGGGTCCTAATGTAAAAGGCAGGGATTATATTGTATTGGACCCTGGAATGATAGCTTTGGTTAGTACCAGTACAAAAATAAAGACTCCCGGTAGTTGGAATCAAGAATCTGTTGAAAATGTTGTAACCGAAGATAAACCAAATATTACACCGGATCCGGAAAATCCATGTGAAGTTGGAGATTATGGCAAAGAATGCTGTATATATTACAATAATAAGGGATCTTTATCCGGAAAAATTAAAGATGAATGTTGTAATAATCCGGAATTCAAGCCGATATCTACTGCTTGTGCTACTAATGATCTGCTGATTCACCTTAACTATTATCCTACTACAAGTCAAGATGATTGTGACTGGACAGATTGGAAACAGGATAGTTGTCCACAAAATCCGAATATTAAAGGTTCAGGAACCTCTGTTAAATCAAAAGTTACAGGAGCTCCGGTTACATTGCCGACAAATCCACCTCCTACTGTTTTGTGGTGTGATGGAAAAAAAGGCGGTACTATGTCTTCTGCTACTTTAGGGAGTGCTATAAACTCAAATAATGGGACTTATTTTTATTCCATAAGGGATATGTCTTCATTACAAGCTTCACTCATAGGGTTGAGCCATGCTGATTGTCGTTATGATCATCTTACTACTGGTAAAACCTCAGACCATGCTTCTGTAACGTTTACAAATGGTTCGCACCAGATCGAGTTTGGCGGGATAAAATGGACTATTGAAAAAGGTTAATTTATAATTTGAAAATAATAAAAGCCCTTCTTAATGAAGGGCTTTTATTATTGATATGCCATTACGAGGTGTTCTGTCCGAGCCGCCCCTCACACCAGCTTTCTCCCAAATGTCGAAAGAGAAAGAGATCAAAGTATGTCATTCCGAACTTGTTTCGAAATCTAAATCAGACCCTGAAACGAGTTCAGGGTGACCGATGAAGAAAAACCCTAATTCAAAACCTAAGGCAATTGGTGGCATAGTACTTCGTTCTGCGAGGGCTTTGGCGATGACAGAAAGGTTAGGTTTATAGATTTATCCCTGAAAGATTTTTTTTACAGCAAAAATCAAATCAACAATTGTAAAAATCTGCTTTCCGGGGATTTTTAATATTAAAAACAGTATTGATGCAATAATATTTTTCTTTATTAATATTACGCAGTTTTCTTTTTGTTCAGCAATGAATGTAACAAAATAATCAAGGCTTAGCCCGGCTATATCAATTATAGATTTAGTTTTCTGTAATTGATCTTTTAGTATCGGCTGAAAATTTAATACTTCTTGATTTTTGGAAAGTACAATTTTATCAAGTTTGATTATGCCTGATATTATCCAGCCTGCAACGATTAATTCTGCAATAAATATTATTGTAAAAAATAGAGTCAACATCTTTCAACTTTTCTTACTTTTGTATTATATTAGAAATATAATATATTATTAGAAGAGTTTTTTGAATACGTCTAAAGGACTATTTTATGAATATAATCCGATTTTATACAGCTTTAATATGTGCAAGGCTTATTTATCTGGCAATAAGACTGCTAAACAAATCCTCAGGGACTTCTTTTGTAGGAATGATGACCTTGAAAATTTGTCCTGATTTTTTAAAGTATTGTCGAAAATATGTAGCCTCAGGACATGCCGCAACGATTACCGGAACTAACGGTAAAACTACGACATCAGGGCTTTTGGCTCATATTTTGGAAGCTGATAAAAATAAGGTTATTCATAACGTTAAAGGTGCAAATATGCTGACCGGTGTTGCTAATGTTTTTGCACTGAATATTTTACCTTTTAGAAAGTTTGATTATGCTGTTATAGAATCTGATGAGGCTTATTTGACAAAGCTTTATGATTATTTTAATGCGGATTTTCTGCTTGTGACAAACCTTTTTAGAGATCAACTTGACAGATATGGTGAACTTTCTACTACTGCAAGCTTTATCCAAAATGCGATAGACAAAAATAAAGATCTTACTTTGATTTTGAACGCAGATGATCCTCTTGTTACAACATTTGGTAAGGATTCAAAGGCTTTGTATTACGGGTTTGAAGATGTTGAATTTTGTTCAGATATTCACAATTCATCTTCTAATGCACCTACAGAAGTTTTTAATTGTATTTGCGGGAGCCCTTTAAAATATTCAAAACAATTTTTCGCACAAGAAGGTCATTATTACTGTGAAAATTGCGGATATAACCGTCCTAATCCGGATTTTAAAGCCAGGGTTAAGATTTTTGCAGATTATTCAGATTTAGAAGTTTGCTATAAAGATATGACATATAGCTTCAGGGTGAACCTTGTCGGGCTTTATAACGCATACAACGCGCTTGGGGCTGTAGCCGCTGCTCTTGCTTTCGGTGTTGATTATGAAGTTATTAAAGATGCTGTTTCATCATACAATTCTATTTTTGGACGTGCTGAAAGGCGTGTTATAAAAGGACATGATACTTTAATTCAGCTTATTAAAAACCCTACAGGTGCCAGTGAAGTCTTGAAAACAGTGGATCTTGATTCCAATATTGTTATTGCAATAAATGATAATTACGCAGATGGCAGAGATATCTCCTGGCTTTGGGATACTGATTTTGAACGGTTAAAAGGTGCAAAAAAAACTATTGTAACTTCAGGAATCAGGGCAAAAGATATGGCATTAAGGCTTAAATATGCCGGTATTGCGCAAGATAGAATTATTGTTGAAGAAAATCTTAAAACAGCAGTTGAAATTGTTGCCAATATAGAGGATAATAAAGAAAGGATTACGATCCTTCCTTCTTATACTGCTTTATTAAAACTGAGTAAAATGAAATTTTAGAAAGGATAAGATATGCTTTTAGGAGTGAATATAGATCATATTGCTACGTTGAGAAATGCCAGAGGCGGATTTGAGCCGGACCCGATTCTTGCGGCTGAGATTTGTGAAGCTAATGGTGCAGCTTCTATTACAACTCATTTAAGAGAAGATAGAAGACATATCAAAGATAAAGATGTAAGAACACTTATTAAAACTCTTAAAACAAGGCTTAATCTTGAAATGGCAGTAACCGATGAGATGCAAAAGATTGCGCTTGATATAAAACCTTATTCTGTATGTCTTGTGCCGGAAAAGCGTCAAGAAGTCACAACAGAAGGCGGGCTGGACGTTGTTAGCAGGTTGAACAAGATGATTAAGTTTATAGCTCCGTTAACTGATGCCGGAATACAGGTAAGCTTATTTATTGATCCGTCACATGAGCAAATTCGTGCGGCTGCTAAAACCGGTGCGCAATTTGTTGAACTTCATACAGGTCAGTATTCAATAGCTTACGGCACACCTGATGAACAGGAGGAGTTTGAAAAACTTCGTGAAGCTTCAAGATTGGCTCATGCTTTGGGGCTAAAAGTCAATGCCGGACATGGTTTGAATTATCAAAATGTTCATAGAATGCGCCAAATTCAGGATTTGCATGAGTTAAATATCGGGCACAGTATTGTTTCACGTGCTGTATTTACGGGGCTTGCTCAGGCGGTAAAAGATATGGCTAATCTGGTTAAGTAAGGTGTCAGAGTATGAAAAAAACAAACGAAGAAATTATTACAGAAATGCAGCAGGTTGCTGCGCAGATGGTTATTGATGATCTGGAAGAAAATCCTGATATAGCCAATGATTTTTTTGACTGTGATTGCTGCGGTAAAAATAAATGCCTTGCAGGTTCTATTCAGTACGGGGATTATCGCTTGTGTAACGACTGTGTATTGATTGCAGAAACCGGCTTTGCTCTTGGCAAGTTTACTGATATCCAGAGTCTTATTGATGCAATGGAAGATAAGCGCCTTGAAGAGCTTTGTCAGTTTATAAAAGATGAAGAAGCTCGCAAAAATCAAATGGATAACTAGATTTGCGGAATTACTCCGTTATATTTTTTGTATAAATCCATAACATCTTTTGGCATTTTTATGTTATCAATTAATTTGGCATATACTTCTGCAACAAATTCACCCGGAGCTGTTTTTGCATAATCGCTTACTTTGCCGGCTATTTTTTGATATTCGTTATTTTCTAAAAACTCCTTAACTAAAATGGTGGGAGATTCGCCATCGGTTGGGCGGCGCAGGTTAGAATAGCCTTTTGGTGTTGCAAAATTATAATAATGCTGAAGATGTCCGATTTCATGAAATATTGCATTACCGCCGGAGTTTAATTCGGTTATGAAGTTTTCCTGCATGTATTTTGAGCCGATTAAACTTTCAATAATTTTAAACATTTTTAAATTGTGTGGCAGCATACTTGTGCCAACATTAGATTTGTCTTGAAATATTTGAGTTTGAATATCTTTAGGAACATTATAGACGTTTTTTATTCTGTCAACCATATCGTCCAGAGCGTTTCTTAGATCCATCTTTTCACAGAACTTGAGTTCATTTTTATCTTTTATGAATTTTTTCAATAAGTCAGTCAGCTCCGGATATTTTTTAGAATAAAAGTCCATAAGTTTGAAAGTTTCGTCGCTTTGCCAGCCTTTTATAATATAACTCAGTTCTGTCATCATTTTGAAAGTTTTACTTATATCAGAATCGATATTTTCGAAAAAATTTTTATTAAGGGTCATTTCCCTGGATGAACATACAATTTCAGCTAATGTAAGTTCGTCTTTAGGTGCTTTTGGTATATCTCGATAATGTATTGTCGCCGGCGGGGTGAATTTACCTTTCAAAACATTTGATAATTTTGTAAGGCTGAGATTTACCCAGTTTGCGACGTCAAGGTTATTAATCTCTTTTATATCAATTCCCCAGTTCCTTTTTGCAAATGTTATTGCATCTTTAAGTGTATCCGCATTTATAAAGTCGATGTGTTCTGCGATGTTTGTGAAAGGTTTTGCTGAAGTTGGTTTTATCGCGAATACACTAAGGGCAATAAGTGCCGGAACCATAGCTGCGATTGCTATTTTTTCACGATTTCTTTTTGTATCTAAATCAGTTCGGTTTTCTATAAATTTGTCTTCGACTGGTTGTTTTTTTAACGAATTGTTAACATAAGGGTTTGTGGTCGAATTTTTAGCATAACTCATATACAGGTTTGCGTTAGTTTTCCCGTATAGAGAGTTAAGTATTGAGTTTTGTATTGTTGAATTAATCATTGTTATTAATAATAACGTTTGAAAAAGAAAAAAATTGCTATTAATGAAAAAAAGAAGGATATTTCATCCTTCTTTTTTATTATTTCCATAAATTGTTTTCCGGTGGCGGGGCGATAAGCGGTTTGAGCATAAGACTTGGCGAACCTAAGCCTTGGAATGGCGGGCGGGGCTTGTGGAATTGTTCAAATCTTGCACGTCCCTCGGCTTTCATTTTTTCAAGTTCAGCTTTTTGCTTTTTATTTAATATTTTTTCAAAATCTTGGGAATTTTTCTTCCTAATCTCTTGAGCCTGTTTTTCAAGTTCTTTTATCTCGATATTTAATTGGTCGATTCTTTCTTTTTGCATTTTTTCAGAAATTCTTGTTAATTTTACGGTTTCAATTTCTTGCCGTTTAAGTTTAAGCTGCATAATAACTGGTCTCATCTCCTCACGACCTTGCTGATGAATAATTTTAGCTTTTTCTTTTTGTTTTTCACTAAGATTTAGTCTTTGCTCAAATTGTTTTCTCATCTGTTCTCTTGATGGATGCTGATGCATAACAGAATTAGCTGCAGTTGGCGGATTTTCAGCTGATGGCACTTGAGCAGAGCATGTATTCATTGTAATGATTGTTGATAGTAACAGCAGTGATAATGATAGTGTTTTTTTCATTTTATCCTTCCTTATTATCTTTTTACATTAAATCTTGTAGTTTTTCAGCCAGTTCTTTTTTTGCATTGTAAATTCTGGATTTTACGGTTCCTAACGGACATTTTAATTTTTTTGCGCATTCTTCGTATGTGTATCCGTTTATTTCGCAGATAAGAATTACTTCTTTAAATTTTGGTTTTAGTTCATTAATTGCGGCGGCAATTTTTTTCTGGCGTTCAAGTTTTATTATGTTGTCTTCGGGTGAAATCTTTTTATCTTTTATATTAGAAATAACAAGATCATCAGAAGTTGAGGTTTGCGAAACTTTTCTGTATGCGGATTTTAAATAATCAAGAGATGTATTTTTGGTAATAGAAGAAATCCAGCTTTTTATTGAGCCTTGTTCTTTATATTTTTCTGAATTTTTCCAGATTTTAACATATACTTCCTGTTCCAAATCTTCGTTATCTTCTTTTGTAATAAGTCGTATGATGTTTTTAATATTCTGTTTATTTGATTCTATTACTTTGTTTAGATCCATCAAACCATTCTGCTATTCTATGTAAATTAACCCATAAGAGTCTACAGGCAGCCCTAAATCCTCAGAACTTAAAGTTGTTCCGTATTTCAAGGTATCGGAAACGTCGGTATTAAAATTGATTACACCAAGAGTTGTTCCGCTGACCATAAGCATAAACAATGCACAAGCAACTTTTACTTTTGCAAAATTTTTACGTTTTTCTCTAATGTAAGGCTTTGCTTCTTGAATAAGTTCGGAAACCTTTAACATTTTTTCGTGTTCTTTTTTGCAATCGTCACAGCTTTGGATGTGTTCAAGTAACTCATCCTCCGAGCGAAAAGTAAACAGGGCTTCATATTTTGTGCATTTGTCTTTCATTTTTATTAACCTCTATACTCTTATAACGATTATAAACTAAAAAAGTTCATTTTTCTTATTGTTAAGTTAAAATATGTTTCAAATTCTTGCACAATGTTTTTTTTGATAGTAATATATTGTCATATAAGGGGAGATATTATGGAATTTTTCAGAAAACATCAAAAGGCGATTATATTAGTTATAAGTATTTCATTTTTAGCTTGGACTGTAGGATTGATGCTGTTGCCTTTGTTGGTAAAATAACTTAAATATTATGAATTTAAAAAATGTACTAAAAAATATATTTATATGTTGGATTTTAGTTGGGGTTATGGGTGTATCTGCCGCATCGGTTTATGCTGCGCAGTCAAAATCTTCACTTACCCAAAAATTGAACCAAACAAATAATAAAAGGGTTTATTTCCAGCAGAAAAAACGTCAGGCCGATTTGAAGCTTCGTACGGAGCGTAATAAATTAAGTAATAACCAGCAAAAGCTTGAAAAGGCTCAGGTTGAACTTAGGACAACGACTCAAAAGTATAATTCGTTGATGTCGAATCTTAATGCGATGGAACAACAGTTAAATACCGCAATTTATGAATTCAGAAGTATTGATGCTGCTATGAAATCCAGAATTCGTCAGGTATATAAGCATCAGCGCTCAGGAATGTTTGAATTGATTTTATCAGCAAGTGATGTTAACACTTTAATGGATATGTTCTATTTTGAAAAGCTTGTTATTCAGGACGATTATAAAAGAATGCAGGCAGTGAAAGCTAAAGCGAATGAAATAGCTGTTTTAAAGACTCAGGTTGAAAACCAAAAAAGAATGGTAGAAGCTTCAATACGTGATATTAATAACCAAAGGGCGACAATTCAAGGATCAATTGCTGAAAATAAGAACATGATAAACCGTCTTCAAAAAGACAAAAATTACTATGAGCGTTCAGAACGTGAATTGGCAAGACAATCCGCAAGTATTCAAAATATGATTGCAAGTCTTACTAAAAAGAATGCTTCATCAGGTTCATCTCCTGTAAAAGTTTCTTCAACCGGGTTTATTTATCCGATATCAGGTCCTATCACATCTCCATTTGGCTGGAGGACACACCCTATATTCAAAAGCCGTATTTTCCACTCAGGAATTGATATCGGCGGACCAAACGGAGGAGCAATTAAAGCCTCTAATGATGGCAGAGTTATCTATTCCGGTTGGTATGGCGGATACGGAAAGGTTGTAATTTTAGATCATGGTGTAATCAATGGCAAGCCTATTACTACATTATATGGTCACATGTCTGCGATTACGGTAAGTAACGGACAAAATGTTAAAAAAGGACAACAAATCGGACGTGAGGGTTCGACAGGATACAGTACCGGACCTCACTGTCACTTTGAGGTTCGTGTAAACGGAAAACCTACAAATCCGTTAAATTATATTTAAGAATAAGGAATCATAAAATTGAAACGATTTTTATTTGTAATATTTTTCATATTGGCATTTACGAATTCGGTGTACGCACAGGATAATGAAACGGTTGTGCCTGATGCCAGTTATGCTTTGTCTGACGATTTAGAAAGCAGTAATTTCTTTAAATCGCCATTAAGCAAGGTTATGCCTGAAGTCAGACAGAAAGATAATCATGAATTTACGTATTCGTTTGACCATCAGGGCAGATCTTATAAAGAAATTGATCCGGATAACATGCCGTTGTTTAAACAAATGAGGCTAAAGCTTACAAATAAAATTATCAGCTTGACAAATGATGATGAAACTGCGGAAAATGCAGAAAGTGATAATAACGAGTATTCGGTAAGCCAAACTAATAAGGCGAAAAAAAGTGTTGTGCAGAAACTAAAATTCTGGGAGAAAAAAGAAAAGGTTCAAGCTAATGAAAACAATAATCTGCCGTATATAACAGAAGAGGGTTCTATAGCTGATTCTATTCAAAACCAAACAGGTGCAGAAATACCGTCTTCCGAATCACTTTCGTTAGAAACAGGAATTAGTGAACAAGTTGTGGAAAAAGAGCTTCAGCTTGATGCTGAGAATGTTGTTTTTGATGAGGAAACAGGAGATATGGTAGCGACAGGCAGACCTGACTTGTTTCTGCCCCCTCAAAATACAAGAGTTTTAGCTGATAAAATGATCTATAATCAGGATTCAAATATTATGAAAGGTATTGGGCATGTTGTTGCATTTAAAGACGGTATGCCTATGAAAGCCGATTATTTTGAAGTTGATATGAATGAAGAAACTATGTTCATGGATAATGTAGAGGCAATTAATCAGGCAATGATTATGAATGCTAAAAAAGCCATGCAAAAGGATTCTTTATTGATTTTAACAGACGGCAACTTCCACTCTGAAACCTCTCAGGTATATAGAATGTCATCAAGAATGGTTGGACCTAGATTTTCGAATATGATTATTGATGAAGCCGATCAGTCTTTATTCTTTGGGGACCCGACAGGCAACAAGCTTCATTTTGATATAGACGAATTATATGTTGATGCTCAAAAAAATCATGATAAATTTACGGCAAAAAAAATAAAAATTACAAGAGATGGCAGATATTGGTTTTCTTGGCCAAGTTTGACAGCTTATACAAACAAAGACAGAGATTTTTTTGAAGCAAATTATCCTGAGTTTGGTACAAGACGTAAGCTTGGTATGTTTGCAGGTCCGGGGTTTGTATTTGGCGGTCCGGGCGGTTCTGTATTAAAAGTTATTCCGTTTTTGAACTACCAACATGGATTTGGGTTTGGTGGAGCTTTGAAATACAAAAATACTTATAATACAACAGAATTGGGTTATGGTTCTGCTGCTGATATATTTTTCTTGAAAGGTCACCAGAGACTGGACGATAATTTATTTATACAATATGCAGCAAATTCGTTCATTGATGAATGGTTTATGGGTGCCAGAATGCCAAAATATATGGCAGAAATCTACTATGATAAAAGATATTCTCTGCCAGATTTCCTTGCCGAAAATAAGGGGCTTAGTTTCCGCCATAGAGTTGGTTTTGGCTTAATGCAGGATAACGATAGAAACTATTACGGAGAAAAAATTGCCGGAGATAATACAACTACAACAAGGTTGAAATATATGGCAGAGATTTCTCAGAAAATATATTCATACGAAAGACCGGAAGATCGATTTTATTTCGATGTAAGTGTAGCATTGCAAGGTTCAGCTGCGGTTTATGGTACAGGTGACACACAGTTTGTCGGCAGGCTTGGACCAAGAGCGCATATTCAATATAAAAATTGGATGCAAGATATCGGATACTTCCAATCAGGATATAGTGATGAAACTCCGGTACCGCGTTATGATATGTACAGATACGGTCATTCTGCTTTTTATGTTTCAGAAATCGTAAGACTGCATAAATATTTATCCGTGGGCTGGTCCGGTATGGTTAACCTGAGTGATGATTCTCCAAATGGCAAATTATTCCAAGAAAACCGCTTTGTATTTGCAATCGGTCCTGATGATTTGAAAATAAGACTGGGTTATGATTTTGTAAGACAAACTACTTATTTTGGGTTTGATGTTGCTTTTGATACAAAAGGTACAAGTATAAATTATGGCAGAATGGAGATAAAAAATCCTGAAAGACTTGGAAAACATCAAAAAGATGAAGAAAGAAAGCTGGCTTTTTCACCGGTAAAAAAACAACCTGAAGTAAAGGTTTCTTCAAGAGCTAAATCTAGCGAAAAAGTAAAACCAAGAGTTCTTGAATATGCTCAAGTTATAGAATTAGAAGATCCAAACAAGGAAACAGTAGATTAATATGTATGAAAATATTATCAGCGAACTAACAAAATACGGACAAATTGCCGGCATAAAGGGCTTTACACCCGGAATTTCCGGGAATATGTCTGTTCGTTATGAGGATAATATTGTTATTACCTCCTCAGGCTCTGCTAACGGATATTTGGAACCTTCTGATTTTAGTGTGATTAATTATGACGGAATTTCAGTTGACGGTAATCCTAAACCATCAAGTGAAAAGTTTCTCCATATAGATTTTTATCGCAAAAGACCTGATATAAATTGCATTTTACATTTTCACTCACCGTATTTAACGGCTTTTGCAGCAGCCGGTAAGGCTCTGCCAGAAGCTGTATCTCCTGAAATAGTATATTGCTTTGAAAAAATTCCGCTCGCTGAATATGCAATACCGGGTTCAGATGAATTAGTTCAAAAAACTTCAATCTATTTTAAAGATTATGATATTGTTCTTATGGAAAATCACGGGGTGATAGCTGGTGGTGCGAATATAAAACAGGCATATTTGAATTTGGAATTGGCTGAAGAGTATGCAAAAACAATACTTTTTACAAAATTCCTTGGTGGTGCTAAAATATTACCAGAAAACGAAGTAGAAAAGATTTATTTATTGAAACAGAAGTAAAAGAGGAAAATAATCGTGTCAATAACATTGGAAAACAAACAAGGATTAATTGCCGGAGATGGAATATTACCTGTAAGAATGGCTCAATATGCTAAAGAAAACGGATTTGACGTTGTATGTATTTCTTTGGCAAAAGATAATGTTCGTGAATTGAAGAAATACTGTTCTAAGGTTTATAGCTGTCATCCGGGTGAAGTGAACAAAATTGAAGAAATTCTACAAGCAGAACAAATAAAGCAAATGACTTTTTTGGGCAAGGTTCACAAAAAAGTTTTACTTCAGCTTCACAAATTTGATAAGCGTGCTGTTGATTTGATTAAAGAAGCTGCAAGGCTAAATGATGATCAGGTTATGTTTATGATTGTTGAAGAGCTTGGAAAAATCGGTATCGAAGTTTTGGATCAAACTATATTTATTAAAAACTTGATGATACCTGCAGGAGTTTTAGGCAAGCATAAACCTACTCAAAGCCAGATGGATGATGTTAATTACGGTTTTTGGCTTGCGAAAGAGATGGGTAAGCTTGATGTAGGGCAGTCTGTTGTAATCAAGGACAAAATGATTATGGCGGTTGAAGCTATTGAGGGTACTGATGTTTGTATCAAGCGCGGTGCAAAATTGGCAAAAGACGGTGCTGTTGTTGTTAAGGTAGCAAAACCAAAACAAGATAAACGTTTTGATATTCCGGCAATTGGTATGAAAACCTTGAGAACAATGAGTCATAGACATGCTTCTTTGATTGCGGTTGAGGCAAATGAAACAATTATTGTTGATCAGGAAAAAGTGGTCAAGTATGCTGATGAGCATAATATAGTAATAATGGCAGTTTAGATAATGAAAAAATTATTTATTATAACAGGTGAATACTCAGGAGATATCCATGCTTCAAAAGTTGTCAGGGAATTGAGAGCTCTGGACTGTGACTTGGAAATAGAAGGTATTGGCGGTATTAATCTCGAGCGTGAAGGGGTAAAACTTTTTACCAATCAGGAAAAGATGTCTGCAATGGGGATTTCGCCTAAAATTATTATTAATCATTATAAACTTGGTAAAGCTGTTTTAGAATATTTAAAAAATGATTATAAACCGGATTTGGTTTTGTTAATTGATTATGGGGCTTTTAATCTTACTATTGCAAAGTTTTTGCATGATGCTGGGATTAAGGTTTTTTATTATATCCCGCCTCAGGTTTGGGCAAGCCGAAAATATCGTATTCACTTGATTAAGAATTTTGTTGATAAAGTTTTGTGCATATTCCCGTTTGAAAAACCGTTGTATGCCCAATACGGTATTGATACACATTACTGCGGTCATCCGCTTGTTGCACAGCTGCCGGCTGCAGCAGGCAGAAGAGAGTTTTTCAGAAACCATGGACTTGATGTTGAAAAAAAACTTGTTTCGGTCTTTCCAGGCTCAAGAGAATTTGAATTAAAAAATCTTATGGGAGTATTTAAAGAGACAGTACAGCGTTTAAAGCATAGACATCCGGATTTGCAGTTTTGTATTTCACAGGCTCCGAATTTGTCAGATGAAATTTATAATAAATATTTGGGTGAAGATTGTGATATAAAGGTTATAAAAGGTGAAAACCAGGCGCTATTAAGTGTATCTGATGCGTTAATTTTGGCTTCAGGCACGGTTGCATTAGAAGCCTGTTTATATAAAACACCGATGATTATAGCATATCGCGGTCCGCAATTTATGTATTGGATATATTTGCTTGTACGGTGTATAAAACGTGTTTCTTTGCCAAATATTATTGCGGATAAAGAAATTGTACCGGAGATTATTCAAAATAAGGTTACACCTTTAAATATTTCCAATAAAATTGAAGAACTTCTATATGATCAGGCTAAGCGTGAAGAAAATATCAAAGAATTAGGTCAGGTTAAAGAGTTATTATCAAACAAAAATTCAGCTCTTGAAGTTGCAAAGGTTATAGATATTGAATTGTTTTCGTAACATAACTTTAAATGCCTGTATAACTTGCGCAATTTTATTTTATTTTGCACCTTTATAATTATGTAGGCTAGTGATTTTATGATTAATTCAATTCCTAAAATTGAATCTGATAAAGTATATACATTCGGGCAATTTACGACTCAAAAGACACCGAGTGCTTACTGGCTACCTGCGCCGGTTGAAGAATCCCCTGAGATTTCAAATAAGAAGAAGAAAAAGAAAGGAAATGAAGATGAATTTACATCTTCAAAAATTCGTATTATCACACCTTCAGAAGCTCAAAAAACAGACAATCCGAAATTAATAGGCTGGTCTATTGCAGGGGCGACAGTTTTAACTGCTGCCGGTTTGTTTTTATTGTTAAAGGGCGGAACAAAAGGGCTGTCTAAGAATTTTCAGAAATTAAGAGATTACTTTGACAAAAAACTTCAAAATTCTAAATTGAACAGTAATGACGGGCTTTCTTTTTCTAATAGGCTTTATATTTATATTGTTAAATCTTTAGATATTGCATTAAAAAGAAAAGAAGCAATTAATAATTTCACAACATTTAAAGATATGTTATTCAAGAAGATTATGTACCTGAATAAATATACAACAAAAGTGCATGATTCTATCTCCAGAATGTTTGAAAAGATAGGCCGCCAATCCGTATTAAATACATATAAAACCACCGCAGGCAAGGCAAGAGAAACCCAGCTCCTTACAAGAGCTGCATCAGAAAAACTTATGCAGGGGAATACATATGAAGTAATTGAGATTAACGGCATCCGCCAGACAAAAGCTCAATGGCTTGCTCAGCTTGACGAAATGCACAATCAGCTGCATGAATCTTATGATAAAAATTTCAGTCATAAGGCATTAACAAAACGCTATCTTCAGGTTAAAAAATCTCTTGAATATTTAAAATCTGTTTTTGCGAAAATGAAAATCTTTTTCTCAAAAGATGTTTACAGTACATTTATTGCAGAAGAAAAAATAGCAAAAGAAAAGGCTATACTTCAAAAAGTGGTTAGGGCTCATAGGCTTGACTTATCATATTCGCTTGCAGATATGGCTAAAGAGTCCGATGATACAATTATGAAGATGACAGAGCTTATCAGCTTTAAAGATGCTGATAAAATAAAATATTTAAGAGACATCAGAGGTAATATTAAAAAATATGTTAAAAACCCTGAGGCAAATGCCGAATTGAAGGAGCAAATAACAGCTTCTATAGAGAAATTTTTAAAGAACGTAAAAGATGCTCAAGCAGATAAAGTTCTTGATGAAAATACTGCAAGAAAGTTATTGTCAGGTGCAGAAGATTTGAAAACTACATTTGCAGGATTTAAGCAAGGTAAAATTCAGGATATTCTTGATATTTATAAAAAACTTCTTCCCGCAGATGAGTATTCCCAGATTGCAAAATCTTATAGAGAAAGTATAAAATCTTTGGATAAATCAATTCATATTGAAACAGAAGATTTTGTAAGCAAACTTAGAGATTTAATTTTAGGCTCGGCGCCTACTGATATTTTAACGATATTAGGTTCTTTTGGGGTTTTAGGGTACTACCTTGGTAAATCCGAAAATAATGACCAGAGAACCTCTATTGCTATAAAATACGGCTTCCCGGCTTTAGCAGGTATTGGAGTTTCTTTATATTGTAATGCTAAATTGTTTGCAGGAACAAAATCCTTAATAATCGGTACTTTATCGACCTGGGTATTGAATAGAATTGGTATTGTTGCCGATGATGCTCTAAAAAAATATAAAAATTCTAAAAAATCACAAGTTATAGCTGAAGCTGCTGTTGTTAAAAATCCTCCAAAAAATGTATAGCCCTCTTTCAACTTTCTGATAAAATCACAACTGGGGGGATAGTTATGACCGCATTAACCATAAGAGAGAAACTTGAAAAAAGAGAATATGAATATTTAAGTGATATAGCGACGAAATCTGCTCTGAGCAAGGGAAGAAAAGTAAAAGAAGAACCTTCTGATTTGAGAACGGATTTTCAGCGTGATAGAGATAGAATTTTACATTCAAAAGCATTTAGACGTTTGAAGCATAAAACTCAGGTATTTTTATCACCGTTTGATGACCATTTTAGAACAAGGCTTACACATACTCTGGAGGTTTCTCAGATTGCAAGGACGATAGCGCGAGCTCTTGATTTGAATGAAGATTTAGTTGAAGCAATTGCTTTAGGTCATGATCTGGGTCATACTCCATTTGGACATTGCGGAGAAGGTGTGTTAAACGAAATTGTAGACGGCGGATTTCACCATAATCTTCAAAGTGTGAGAGTTGTTGAAGTTTTGGAAAATCTTAATTTGTGCAAAGAAACTATTGATGGTATCAGAACGCACTCTTGGGGCTATAAGCCGACAACCCCGGAAGGTAAGGTTGTTCAGCTTGCTGATAAGATTGCTTATATTAATCATGATATTGAAGATTCAATTCGGGCAGGGGTTATCTCCGAAAGTGATTTGCCAAAGGATTGCATTAGTTATTTTTCATCTAATCAGAGTCAGCGCTTGAATAAAATGATATCAGAAATTGTTCATAATTCTATCGGTAAGGCTGAAATTTCAATGAGTGACGAGGCTTGGGGCTATACAACAAGGCTGCGTGAGTGGATGTTTGAAAATGTTTATAATGATGAATCCATAGCAAAACTTGAAGAACGTAAGGCAAGGCGGGTTATAAAAGAATTATTCTACTTATACTGCGGAATGCTTAAAAATGTGTGCCCGGAAGTGCGTATAGTAAGGGTTGTAACCGATTATATTTCCGGCATGACTGATAGATACGCAGTAGAACGTTTCAAGGAAAACTTTATTCCAACCGGACTAAAATGCAGTGCAAGAGAAGATTATTTGTTTAAGCTTGCAAATTCTTCTATTTGATAAATTTTGAAAAAAGAGTATAATCAAACTTATGGATATACAATATTTATCGGAATATCTTGAATTTTTGGAAGTAGAAAAAGGGCTTTGTGAAAATACACTGGAAGCTTATCGCAGAGATTTGGTTTCTTTTATTGATTTCTGTACAGCACGCGGGGTTGCCGAATTTAATGATATTGAGCGTCGTGATATGAACGCATTTATCCTAAAGCTTCGCGAGGATAAATATAATCCAAGCAGTGTAACCAGGAAGGTTGCATCATTGCGTGGTTTTTTTAAATGGTTTTGTGCAAATGAATACGGGCAGAAAAATCCGGCACAGACTCTTGAACAGCCCAAGCTTCCAAAAAAACTGCCAAAAGTTATGACTGTTGAAGAATTGAATGTAATATTAAATTCTGATTTGAATGTTGAAGAATCTTTGGTTGTAGAGCTTTTATACGGCTGCGGGCTGCGGGTTTCGGAGCTGGTTAATCTTAAATTGGGAGATATTGATCTTAAATCAAAATATATTGAATGTTTTGGAAAAGGATCAAAGGAAAGACTTGTCCCGTTTGGGGAAAAAGCAAAAGCTGCATTAAAAAAGTATTTGAAATTTCGGGATATGACTGTTTTAAAAAACAGCTTACAAAATTCAAAAATGTTGTTTTTAAAAGATAACGGAAAACAAATTTCAAGGCAGGACATTTATAATTTTATAAAAAAACAGGGTGAAAAGATTCATAAGCACATTTCACCGCATACCCTGAGGCACAGTTTTGCAACTCATCTGCTTGAAAACGGGGCTGATTTGAGGGTTGTGCAAGAATTGTTGGGACATAGTGATGTTTCAACAACACAGCTTTATACGCATATTACCAAAAAGCGTCTTAAAGAGGTTTATTTTGCAATAAATAAAGACTCGTGATAATATAAAAATATGCTAAACGTATTTATCTCAGGGCTTGAACGACAATCCGGAAAAACTGTTGTAACTGCGGGACTTGCTGCTACAATGCAGAGTCTTTCGTATTCTACATGTGTTTATAAACCCATTCAAACAAATTCAAGCGAATTGAACGGTGTTAAGTTTTCTCCTGATTTAGAGTTGGTAAAAAGGGTTGATTCAAATATTACAACGGGTTCTACATACCTGCTTTCAGGCACGGAATCCCCTTTTGTAAGTGCGTATAATGACGGAGTAAAAGTTGATATAAATACTATTTTTGCGGAGTATCAAGGGCTTTCAAGTATGACTGATTGTAATATTGTAGAAGGGTGTAACAGTATTTCTGTACCGGTTGCGCAGTATTTGACTGAAATTGATATTGTAAGATCTTTAAGATTACCGCTTGTGCTTGTCGTTAATTCTGCTAAAGCTCCTGTAGATAGTGTTTTGTCTGCCCTAAGTTATGTTCAGGCAAATAAAGTCAATCCTTTGGGGATAATTATTAACCGGTATGATGAAAATTCTACCAATCTTGAACAAAAATATTTTCCTCAAATTTTGCAAGAGTATTCCAATGTAAATATTTTGGGAACCCTTCCTGATTATGGTGATATTTCGCTATTACCGCCTGAAGTTTTGATAGCGGATGTTTTAAATAATATCAATATAGAAGCTATTTTTGGACTAGAGATTGCCAAGTTAAGAAATTAGTATTTTATTAAATTTACCATGCTTTTATCATGACCCACTATACGTATTAGAAAAACTTTAATAATTTAGCTTTGTTTTCATCTTTTTAAATGATGTTTAAATATGCGGATATTATAGAATAGAAATGTAAGAAAGAACGAAGAGTTGGGTAGGTTGATGGAACAAAGTTTTGATTTTTCTTCTTATAACAGTATAAAGCGTTTATCAGAGGATGAACTCACCGGCTTGTGGACAAAATACCTTGCTGATAAAACTGATAAGCACGCAAGAGATACGCTTATTGTTCAGTATATTTATTTAGTCAGATATGTTGTCGGACGTGTTAAAGTCACATTACCTGCTACTATTTCGATTGAAGATATTGCCGGATATGGGGTTGAAGGCTTGATAAATGCGATTGAGCGTTTTTCTCCTCAGAAAAATACCAGATTTGAAACTTATGCACTTATCAGGGTTCGTGGTTCTATTCTTGACAGAATAAGATCGCAAGATTTTTTGCCAAGAAGTGTAAGAAAGAAAATTAAAGATATAAAACAAGCTTCAGAAACTTTGAAACAGGAATTAGGACGAGTTCCTACGACTACTGAAATTGCAAATTATCTTGATATGGAGCCGGATAAAGTTAACCAGATTATGTCTGAAGATGTTGTTGTAACTTCTATCTATGACAAACGCGGAACCTCTGATGATAGTATGGAAATCATTGATACTATTGAAGATTCAAATAAATTAAATCCGCAAGAGCGCATGGAAGAGCAAAATGTCAAAACCGATTTGCAAAGAGCTTTACAACGCTTACCGGAAAGAGAACGTGTTTTGATGGTTTTGTATTATCAGGAAAACATGACAATGAAAGAAATCGGGGAAACTCTTTCAATGTCCGAATCTCGAGTGTGCCAACTTCATGCTCAAGCTATTATGAAACTGAAAAATATTCTTAACGAAAATCGTTCATCACGTCTTCAAAAGGCTATTGTTTAATGTATAGGGACATTTTTTTCGTAGTTAAGAATCACAAAATCAATTCTGCGGTTCATATTTAACCCGTAAGAAACATTATCATTAAATGGCATTATCTCTCCAAACCCTATTGCACGGATTTTTTTTGGGTTTAAATTTTGGCATTTTATTAGGTATTGTGCAATTTTTTCAGCCCGTACGATTGAAAACTCCCAGTTTGATTGGTATATTGAGCTTTGAGGGGATTTATTGCCTGAATTGTCTTCAACAACACAGGATTTGTCTGTAATTTTTAATATCTCACCGATTTTGTTAAGAATGGTTTTGGAGTCTTCTTTAATTTCGTCTTGACCTTCTTCAAAGAATATGGAGCTATTAATGCTTACAATTAGCCCGCGAGGAACTTTTGTATAGACAATTTCGTTTTGGGGTTCTATATTTGTTTTGAATAAGTTTTCTATTTCTTCGGTTGAATTATATTTATTTTCTGTAAGGCTTGCGGTTATTTGAATACGGGTATCGTTTTTCAGAGCATATACGGGCAGAAATATTTCAGAAAGGATTGCCAAACAAATAAAATATGTAATTTCCGCAATTTTATTTCTCACAACGACAATCCTCTCAATTCAGATTGTCTTAAATTTGCTTAGAAAAAACTATTAGCTGACAAGTTAAGGTTTAATTATGGAAAGTACATATTTGTCGTTGAAATATTTTTGCGCGCAGTGTAAAACTTGTTCAGCGGTTACAGCTTTTACCATTTCTTTTGTTTTTTCCGTGTAATCAAAGCCAAAACCTACAACACCGTATTTTGCAAAAGTACATGCTTGCTGAATATTTGTTTCTTCAAGGAACGCGCATTTACCGATAAGGTTATTTTTTGCATCGTTCAATTCTTTTTCTGAAACCGGAATTGTTTTAATTTTTTCAATCTCTTCGTTGAAACCTTTTAGTGAAACCTCGATATTTTTAGGTTCTGTCGCGATATAAATCATAAAACTGGCAGCAAGTTTGTAGTTTTCGTATGAACTTCTTACAACGTATGCCAAACCTTTTTTATCACGCAGTTCCATAAATAATCTGGAAGAAAGTCCGCATGCTCCAAGAATTATATTTAATAAAATTAAAACAGGATAATCTTCTTCACCGCAAGTTTCAACCTGCCAGCCTTTTATTATATGAGCCTGGTTGATATCGGATTTTGTATTTATGATTTCTTTTTTTTCTTTTAATATTGGTTTTTCAATATTGAAATTATTGTCGGTAGATTCCGGAAGATTGCCGATAGTTTGCTCAAGTTGCGGTAAAATTTCATCTTTGTTAAGCGCGCCGACAACGGCAAGTATTTTTTTACTGTTATTCAATATGAAGTTATAAGCTTCTGTAACGTCTTCTTTGGTAATAGAATCAATGTTTTCCATGATTTTAGTCATTGAGTTTCCATAGAAATGATTTTCATACATAGCACGACAATAAGCATCCATTGCCAATGCTCTTGGTGAATCTAATTCTGCAGTAATTTCGCCTTTTAACTTAATTCTTTCTTTTTCAAATTCCTCAAAGGTTGAATTTGTAATTACTTCATTCATAAGTTCAATAGCTTTAGATATATCTTCATTCAGGCATACAAATTTCAAACGTAGGTAATTGGGGAATAATTCGCTGGAAAAATCTATTGCATATTTTTCAAATTCAGTTGCAAGTTCTTCGGAGTTATAGTTTTTAGTACCTTGTAAAAGTAATCTTGCCATTAGTGAATATACTCCGGGAAGTTTTTCCGGTTCGTTAACTGACATATTCAGGCATACAGCCATTCTAGGGGTATTATCGTTTTTTTTGTAGATATATTCTATATTATTTTTTAATTTTGAAATTTCTTTAATCATAATTTATAAGCTCTCCATTTAATTAGTCTATCACGATTTAACATAAAAGACAAATATTTCGGGTTATGCTATACTAGCCATGTGGTTAATAGAGTAAAAACAGCTACAGTTATAGGAATAAATGCTTACGAGGTTTTTGTCGAAACAGATGTCGTAAATTCTCTTCCGGGAATGTCGATAGTGGGACTGCCGGATACTTCAATCAACGAAGCTCGTGACAGGGTTAAATCTGCTATAAAAAATTCGGGATATTCATTCCCTTCAAGAAAAGTGGTTGTCAACCTTGCTCCTGCTGATTTAAAAAAGATAGGGACAGGATTTGATTTACCTATAGCGGTTGGAATTTTAACTGAAGAAGAAGTTCTTGATGCTGAAAAGTTAAAAGATTATGCGTTTATTGGGGAATTGTCGCTTGATGGGACTATACGCGGTGTTAACGGGGTTTTACCGCTTGTTATCGGATTAAAGGATGCAGGGGTTAAAAATGTCATTGTTCCTAAAGTTAATGCTAAAGAAGCAGCTTTAAACGGAGATGTTAATATTTATGGAGCGGAGCATTTAACAGATGTTGTAAACCATTTTATAGAAACAAAGATTCCGTCATCGGTTGTAGATATAAAACAGTATCTAAATCAGGAAAACCATCAGGATTATCCGTTCGACTTCAAGGATGTAAAAGGTCAGAAAAAGGCGAAAAAAGCATTGGAAATAGCTGCAGCAGGTGCTCATAATGTTTTAATGATAGGTTCTCCGGGCTCAGGTAAAACTCTTATGGCAAAATGCTTCGCTTCGATTTTACCGCCGCTTGAATTGTCAGAAGCATTGGAGTTGACTAAAATTTATAGTGTGTGCGGGCTTTTACCTCCGGATGAGCCGCTGCTTGTTAAACGCCCGTTCAGACCTGTTCATCACACAGCATCTGCAAATGGAATAATAGGCGGGGGAAGTTCTCCGCGCCCCGGTGAAATTACTCTAGCAAACCGCGGGGTTTTATTTCTTGATGAGATGGTAGAATTTCCGCGTCAGGTGTTGGAGGTTCTTCGTCAACCTTTAGAAGATGGTGAAATTGTTATTTCAAGAGCAAAACATTCTGTAAGGTACCCTGCAAAATTTATGCTGCTAGGTGCTATGAACCCTTGTCCTTGCGGATATTTAGGGGATAGAGAAAAGCAATGCACCTGCTCGGATTTTCAAGTAAACCGTTATCTTGCAAAATTATCCGGACCTTTGCTTGACAGAATTGATATTCAGGTTGATGTCCCAAGATTGTTCGCTTCTGAATTGTTAAATTCAACAGAGGAAGAAGAGTGCTCTGCAGATATTAGAAAGCGGGTTGTGAAAGCGCGTGAAATTCAGGCTCAGCGCTATAAAAATGAGTCAATTCTTACAAATGCCGAGTTAACCACTGATCTTATTAAAAAATATTGTAAAATTGATGAAAAATCGCGTGAAATGTTAAAAGTTGCGGTTGTAAAATACCAGCTTTCCGGCAGACGTTATGACAGAATCTTAAAACTTGCAAGAACTATTGCCGATCTTGAAGGCAGTGAAGATATTTTACAGCTTCATCTAATGCAGGCACTTCAATATAAAATGGGCTCTAATATTATTGATGCTGTTACCAAATGCTAAGTTTTAGGTGCTGTGATATTTTTGTCATATAATAAATCTATGAAGAAATTGGGAATAGTGTTATTTTTTAATATTCTGTTCTGCGGGCTTTGTGCGAATGCTGCATATATGGGAAATATTCCTCAAACAACAATGCAAATTGCCAGAGAAGCCGGATTTAATCAATATTTATCAAATCCTGTTTCTAAAATTGTCAGGGTCGGTATCGGTACAAATAATTTTACAACTTATGAGTGGGCAGATGCCCAAATATACGGAACAGGTGAGTTTGAGCTTTATAACAATAAAACCTATATAAATACCTATGATAGTAATAATGTTATAAAAATAAACATGGTCGGAAAGGTTTTTGTAATCTCAGATATTGAAGATAATGTTATTGCCAAAGTTTCAGGGCCTTTGATTTTTAAAACAGATTTTGGGTATATGGGGGTTAAAGGTTTAAAAAGAGCTGAGCAAGATGCAATTTATCGCGGGCAGCTAGAGCTTGTTGCAGCTGCTCATTCAGGTAAATTTCATATAGTAAATTCTTTAGAACTTGAGGATTATTTAAAAGGGGTTGTCCCAAATGAAATGCCTGTTTCTTTTGGTTTAGAGGCATTAAAAGCGCAAAGTGTTGCGGCAAGAAATTATGTACTTTCTCCAAGAGTTAAAGCTAATCCTAATTACGATGTTGTGGATTCTGTAGCAAGTCAGGTATATTTTGGTGCCAATACAGAAAGAGATTTGTCTACGCGTGCGGTTAATGAAACAACCGGTCTTGTGGCTTTATATGGCTGGGATTTAATTCTTGCACAGTATTCATCAACTGCGGGCGGATACACTGAAAGTTTTAAAAATGTTTTTTCAGATCCTGTATCTAAAAAATTTCCGTCAGACTCAAAGCCGTATCTTATTGCAAAACCTGATTATGAAGAATTTGAACCTTTAAACTCTGAAGAGGCGGCTGCAAAATTTTATAAATCTAAGCCGAAATCTTTTGATGTTAAATCCTCCTACTATAGGTGGGAAAGAGAATGGAACGGGCAGGAGATTCAAGATGCGCTGCAGGCAAATATTGCAGCGCAAAGTGCTGCCGGGTTTGTAAAGCCTGCTGTAGCTAAAGGGGAAATAATCGGGATTGTCAAAAAACTGAATGTTTTAAAGCGTGGAGAGTCCGGTAAAATTATAGAACTGGAGATTCAAACTGATAACGGAAATTATATTGTACAAAAAGAGCTTGTGATTAGAAGACTTTTAACAAATAAAGGAAAATCTCTTCCAAGTGCTAACGTAGTATTTGAACATGAATATAATGAAAACGGGGATTTGATATATATAAAAGCCTATGGCGGTGGATTTGGACATGGTGTTGGTATGAGTCAATACGGCGCAGGGTATATGGGTAAAGAACTTAAAATGAGCTATGATCAAATCTTAAAACATTATTATTCAGGGATTTCAATAGCAACTGAGCCTGCAATATTATCTTCTAATAGCGGGCAGAATACTGTTGTTAAAAGTTTCTGGACAAAAACAGGAGAAGCTGTACTTGTTGTTGATAATAAGTACAAAGTAGCTTATATTGATGCGTCTATAAATAATGTTGATGAAAAAATAGAGTTTGATGTTAATGAAAGATTTAATAAAATAGATTTATCAAAATATTTACAAAAGGGTATGAATACAATAAAATTTTATTATCCTGCAAAGCAGGGTGCAAATAAAGGAATAAGAATATATATAGAACCGGTTGGAGAAAATGACAGAATCGACTATTAATGAGAATAAAGCACCGAGTGTATTAAAAGCCGCCTGGCTTATAGCAGTTGTTACAATTGTGAGTAAGCTTATCGGGTTTGTAAGAGATATTATAATTGCAAATTATTACGGAGCATCGTTAGTTTCGGATGCTTATTACTATGCTTATCAAATCCCTTCTCTTTCACTGATTTTATTAGGCGGAGTTGGCGGGCCTTTTCACAGTGCGACTGTTGCAATTTTTTCAAAATTGATTCCAAATTTAAAAGAAAAACCCTCAGAAGAAGTTAATAAACTGTATTCAATATTTATGAATGCAACTATAATATTTTTCTTACTACTTTCAGCTTTAATATTTTTATTCCCAAAACAAATAATGGGGATTATAATCTCAGGCGGCTCGCCGGAGATGGTGAATCTTGCTGCGGCACATTTAAAAATTATGACACCGCTACTGGTTATAGGTGGAATTGTCGGGATATATTACGGAATATTGATTATCTACAGGCAATTTATGCTGCCTAATTTATCGCCGATAATTATGAGTTTGGCAATAATTGGGGTTGTAATTGCTGTCCCTGATGATCAAAAAGGTTATGCTCTTGCCTGGGCAACAACTATTGGTGCTATTTTGCAGCTTATTATTCAGTATCCGAATATTAGAAAACTGGGTTATAGATTAAGTCCGAATTTTCAATTTACAAACAATCCGCATTTTAAGGAAATTTGTGAATTATTATTCCCGGCGGTGTTAAGCTCTACGGTTGGTCAAATTCATATTTATGTTGATATGTTTTTTACATCATCTATCTCAGAGGGTGCTTGGACTGCTATAGGATATGCTAATAGAGTATTTCAATTTCCTGTAGGTATTCTTGTTACAGCGTTTTTAGTTCCGTTGTTTCCGATATTTGCAAAACTTGTTGCGGATAAGGATTTTGATGGAATAAAAAATTATTTTAACAAAGGGGTCGGGGTTTTGTTTTTCGGTGCAATCCCGATAATTATAGGTATTCTTGTTGTTGGTATGGATGCAGTAAGGTTAGTATTTGAGCACGGAGTGTTTGATGCTAATGCGACGTTTATGGTGACAGAAGCTTTGTGGTTCTTGTCAGTTTCTATAATTCCTTATGTGTTCAGAGATTCTATTACAAGGGTTTATTATTCGTTTAATGATTCTGCAACTCCGTTTGTTGTTGCGTTTTCATCAATTGTTTTGAAGCTGTTTTTAAACTGGATTTTGATTTCAAAAATGCATTTCGGAATTGGCGGAATTACCCTTTCTACTTCGCTTGTAACTCTGTTTAATGCTGTAGTTTTAGGGGTCTTAATAACTAAAAAAATGAATATGGATTATAAGACTTTATTTATAAACTTGTTAAAAATGATTGTTTCAGGTATTATAACTCTTGGGGTTTGTTGGTTGTGTGCGTATGAATTTGATAAATTTGTACAGCTTCCTAAAATTCCGTTTGAGATTATAAAAATAACTATAATTGCAATAGTCTGCCTGGTAGTATATGTACCGTTGAATTTATTATTTAAAATGGACTATGCAGGAGAGTTGTTTAATAGATTGTCGGCAAAAATTTTGAGAAAATAAGGCAATATAAAATTTAAATAAGAAGAGTTAAGTTTACAATATGAGATTACAGATAGGTCCAAATATTGATAATAACAGAGTTCGCCTTGACTTTAGGAAAAGTCCGGACAAACCTTCAAATGTTCCAAGCTATGAGATTGACAGATCAAAGGCTGATGAATTTGTCAAAAAATATAACGCACAAGAAAAACAGTTGTTAAACCTTACAATGGTATCTGTTGCTGCGTTTGCTATTCTAGGCTGGGTTTCGAGTCTTCGTAAGCGATCATTGGCTTGGGCACTTATCGGGATTCCAGGGGGGATTGTTGCCGGGCTTGGGGTTGGTGCTATGATTTCTTCACATCGAAAAAACAACCTTATGGATAAATATGATGTAAAAGAGTATTCAAAAAAATCATAGAACAGGAATGGGAGTATGAATGAAAGAAAGATTTAAACCAAATACAGATGAGCGTCCGTTTATGATTGTTGCGGGAATATTATTTTTCTATGCTCTGGTTGCAGGGTTTGTTGTGTACTTGTATATGCTCAACAGGCTAAATTTATTTGTCTCATTCGGGATAATTTTTGTTTTTACAGTAATTTATTTTCCGCGTTTTTTGATAATTCATAAGCTTAACAAAAAAGATAAAATCGAAATTCTTGATGATTGCATAATGATAAATGGTGTTGGAATTTATTTTTCTGATATAAAAGCTTTCCAAGTTCAGGAGAAAAAGCCGCAGGTTGTATTTTTTATGAATAACAGTATGGTTGTTTTTAATGAGGCGAGGTTTTACTTAAAACTTCAAACAGAAGAGGTTTCTTTTATTGCAATCGGGGGCGAAAAAATCAAGCTGTTGAAAGAGTTTTTTCAACAAATTATGGTTTAAGCTGTTATTCTTTTTACTATTCTTTTTGGGTTATTTTCTCAACAATTTCTTTGATAAGTTGTAAGTTTTTAAGTGAGGTATGCTTCAGATTTGAAATAATCATTGATATTAGTACGTTTTTATCAATGTATGAATTGTCTTGTTTTGTTATATCTGCTATATCAATATTTAATATAGTGAAAATCCTTTCCAATACGGCTAATGACGGATATGATGTACCGGTTTCAATACGGCTGATATATTTAGGTTCGACTTCAACTTGTATGGCAAGTTCCGCCTGTGTCAACTTTAGGCGTTTCCTGTTATTTTTTATAATATTGCCAATTGTTTTTCTAATATCAGACATTGTCTTATTATAATGTATAATTCTATAATAAAAACTAACTGTGTGGGCTAATATTATTGACAATCGCATTATTTGTTAGATAATAGAATCATGAATTCTAATTGGTAGGAGGAGTTATGTCAAAAATCAAATTGTCTATTATAGTTGTGAGTTACAATAGTGCGGATTATATACAAAAATGCTTAGATAGTATTTTAAGTCAAACCATAAAAGAGATTGAAATAATAGTTGTGGATGATTGTTCAAATGATAATACTGTTGAAATTTTAAATGAATATGCAATAAAAGACAGTCGTATCAAGGTTATTGGTCTTGATAGTAATGTAAAGCCCGGTGGCGCCAGAAACCGTGGTATCTTGGCTGCCAATGGGGAATACATCGGATTTGTTGATAGTGATGATTTCGTTGATAATGACTATTTTAAAAATTTATACAATACTGCAATTAAGTATAATGCGGAAATTGCGGTTGCAGGCATTGTAAAACATAAAAAATATTTAACAAAAACTCTTGTGAAGTATTCAAGAGAAAATTTTGTAACAGACCTTAGAATTAAGATTAAGACTTGTTTTGACACTTCAAAGAACTTTTTTTATGTGTTTAATAAAATTTATAAAAAGAATTTGTTTCAAAGTTACGATTTAAAATTTCCGGAGGGACAATTTTATGAAGATATTTTATTTTCAATTAAAGCACTTTATTATTCAGATTCTTTAGTCTCTGTTCCTCAAGTTTTTTACCATTATAATCAACGGGCAAATTCAATAATTAATTCCGGAAAAAATAAAAATACAAAAATAAAAGATAAAGCAATAGCATATCAGCAGCTGCAAATGTTTTGCATTGAACATAAAATTGAATTACCGGAGCATTTAAATTATTATACAGTTTCTTGGTATAATCCGTTTATTAAAACCGGTATCGGGTTGAAGAAGAAAAAAGAGTTATTATTTGGTTTCCTTAAAATAAAGTGTTGCGATATTGACTATACTTATCCTGTGGATTTAGTTTATCTTTGGGTTGACGGTAACGATTTGCAGTGGCAGCAAAAGAAAAATTATTGGTTGCACGGTTCAAGTAATTTAAACTTTCAAGCTGTAGATAAGGGTAGATTTGTGGATAATCAAGAATTGAAATACTCTTTGCGGGCTGTGGAAGAATATATGCCGTGGATAAATCGGATTTATATTGTTACGGATAATCAAATTCCTGATTGGCTTGCTACCTCAAACCCGAAAATAAAGGTTGTTTTTCATAATCAATTTATTCCGCAGGAGAGTTTGCCCCTTTTTAACAGTGAAGCAATCGAGTCATATTTGGCAAAAATTCCGGAGTTATCTACACATTTTATTTATGCAAATGATGATATGTATTGTAACAGGTATATTGGCAAGGAATTCTTTTTTGATGCCGAGGGTTTGCCTATAGTCAGGCTGAAACATCAAATACCGTTTAAAAATTTACCCACGTCAATGTATGCTCGTTCGATATTAAATTTACAAAATATAATTAAAGATAAATTTGGAGTGTTATATCCTTATGCTCCTCATCATAATTTTGATGCTTATAATGTGTATGATTTTGCTAATTGTATTGATTTGTTTAAAGATCGTTGGAACCTTTTAAGAACTCATAAGTTTAGAACAGAAGGTGATATAAACAGGGTTCTTATCACTTATTATTCCTTAGCTGTAAAACGTGCAAGATTAAAGCGTTATTCTCGTGTCGACAGATATTTTTCAGTTATAAAAAGATTGGTTTGTAAATTTAAAAGGGCTTATTATGCTGATTCAATAGTCATTTCCATGAAAAACAAAAATCCTTATGCTAAATTAAAGAAATATAATCCTGCATTATTTTGTACCAATGATGGTGAAGGAATATCTGATTTTGACAGGCAGCGCATCAAAATATTTCTGGAAGAAACATTTCCAAAAAAATCTTCATTTGAAAAATGATTTATTCATTACTTTGCTTCAACAACAGTCCCATCTTTTGTGTCTTTAAGAACAATACCTGATTCCTCAAGTGCAATTCTTATTTTATCTGCTATGTCCCAATTTTTTTCTGCGCGGGCTTGTTTTCTAAGTTCGATAATTTCGTCCATTGAATTAAATTCTTTTTCAAGAATTTCAGAAACATGAGATACTGCTTTTGAAATTTCATCATCGGATAATGATGCCTTTTCATAGGTAAAACCTAATGTGCTGCCAAGTCTATAAAGAATTGTATAAGCATCTTTTTCACCTTTATTTGCTCTTGTTGCAAGATCAAATAATACCGCAAGTGCTTTTGATGTATTTAAATCTTCATCCATTGCTTCTACAAATGCTTTATAGTCATCAGTTGCTGTAATATCCAAATCTTCGTTGATTGGAGTTTGTTTAGCGTTTGTCAAGCGTTTAGCACCCGCTTGTGCTGCCGTTAAGGCTTCATCTGAAAATTCTACAGGCATTCTGTAGTGATTTGTCAAGATAAATAATCTTAATGTATTTGCATCATAATTTTTTAACATATCGTCTATGGTTAAGAAATTGCCTAGAGATTTTGACATTTTTTCTTTGTTAATAGTTACAAATCCGTTATGTAACCAGTAGTTTACGAACTTGCAGCCGTTTGCGCATTCGGATTGAGCGATTTCATTCTCGTGGTGCGGGAATATTAAATCCGCGCCGCCTGCGTGAATATCTATGGTTTTTCCTAAATATTTTCTGCTCATAGCTGAACACTCAATATGCCAGCCCGGACGTCCTACACCCCATGGTGAGTTGTAACCGAATTTTTCGTCCCGTTTCCATAATGCAAAATCAAGCGGATCTTCTTTTAAATCTCCAACTTCAATCCTTGCACCGCTTTCTAATTGATCAATCGGCTGTTTTGAAAGGTAGCCGTATTTTGGGAATTTTTTCACCCTGAAATAAACGTCGCCATTTGCTTCGTAAGCGTATCCGTTTGCGATTAAATCTTTTACAATAGATATCATTTCTCCTAAAGTTTTAGTTGCAAATGGTTCGATATCAGGTTTTAGTGTGTTGAGGGATTTCATTGAATTTTCAAACTGCTTGTACCAGTACTGTGAAACTTCTGTCGGTGTTTTTCCTTCTTTGTCAGCTTTTTTCAAAATTTTATCATCAACATCTGTTACGTTACGGCAATAGGTAACATCGTAGCCGCGGAATTTTAAGTATCTGTATAAAACGTCCCAAGTGATATAGCATCTGGCGTGCCCTAAGTGTGCAAAATCATATACCGTAGGTCCGCAAACATACATTTTTACCTTATTACCTTCAATAGGTTTAAATTCTTCA
>OHEP01000084.1_pt1 | contig 67569 bp, 62 predicted proteins | sample 1567271 | NCBI WGS metagenome assembly OHEP01 (sample SAMEA3879577, study PRJEB24766) | human gut metagenome | biome: human-associated habitat; feature: feces | place: USA | collected 1985/1987
ATGGATAAGACAATCGTTGTTGCAGTAGAAGACAACGTAAAGCATCCACTTTACAATAAAATCGTTAAGAGAACATACAAGTTAAAAGCTCACGATGAAAACAATGAATGTTTAATCGGTGATGTTGTTAAGGTAATGGAAACCAGACCTTTATCTAAGGATAAGAGATGGAGATTAGTTGAAATTATCAGCAGAGCTAAATAATTTTAATAAGTTAGAATTAAAATTGATATTACTGAAAGGGGTAGTATTATGGTACAACAGGAAACCAGACTTAAGGTTGCTGATAACACAGGTGCTAAAGAAATTCTTTGCATCAGAGTTATGGGTGGCTCAACAAGAAGATATGCAAATATCGGTGATGTTATTGTCGCTACTGTTAAAGAAGCAACACCAGGCGGCGTTGTTAAAAAGGGCGATGTTGTTAAGGCCGTAGTCGTACGTACTGTAAAGGGCGCACGCCGTAAAGACGGTTCATATATTAGATTTGATGAAAATGCTGCAGTAATTATTAAAGATGACAAGACTCCTAGAGGAACTCGTATCTTTGGACCAGTAGCAAGAGAGTTAAGAGACAAACAGTTTATGAAGATTGTTTCATTAGCTCCGGAAGTATTATAAGGAGGTGTTACTGTGTCAACAATGAAGATTAAAAAAGGTGACCTCGTAAGAGTTATCGCCGGTAAAGATAAAGACAAAGAAGGCAAAGTAACTTCTATTGATGCTAAGAATCATAAAGCAATCGTTGAAGGCGTAAATATGATTACAAAGCACACAAAACCAAGTGCACAGAATCAGAATGGTGGAATCGTACATCAGGAAGCTCCAATTGATATTTCAAACCTTATGTATGTACACAATGGAAAAACAACCAGAGTCGGTTTCAAGATTGAAGGAGATAAGAAAGTTCGTATCGCTAAAAAATCAGGGGAGGAAATCAAATAATGAATACAGCTGAATTAAAGACAGTTTACAAGGAGACCATAGCTCCTGCGCTTCAGAAGCAGTTCAACTATTCTTCTACAATGCAGATTCCTGTCCTGAAGAAGATTGTTGTAAACCAGGGTCTTGGCGAGGCTACTCAGGACAGAAAAGTCATTGATGTAGCTATTAACGAGATTACAACGATAACTGGCCAGAAGGCCGTTGCTACATATTCTAAGAAGGATATAGCAAACTTCAAGCTCCGTAAGAAGATGCCTATTGGTGTTATGGTTACTTTGCGCCGTGAGCGTATGTATGAGTTCCTTGAGAAACTCATCCGCATCGCACTCCCGCGTATCCGTGACTTCAAGGGTATCGAGAGCAAGTTCGACGGCCGTGGAAATTACACTCTCGGTGTGCAGGAGCAAATCATTTTCCCTGAAATCAATATCGACATGATAGACAAGATTCAGGGTATGAATATCACTTTCGTTACATCTGCTAAGACTGACGAAGAGGGATATGCTCTGCTTAAGGCATTTGGTTTACCTTTCAAGAACGCTAAAAACGATTAATAGATATGGCAAAAGAATCAATGAAGGCCCGCGAGGTTAAGCGTGCGAAGCTTGTCGCACGTTATGCCGAGAAGCGTGCTGCTTTGAAGAAAATCATCGCTACTTCTGATGACCCTGCTGAAGCTTATGAGGCTGCCAGGAAGCTGCAGAGCATTCCTCGCAACGCCAATCCTATCCGTTTGCACAACCGTTGCAAGATAACGGGACGTCCGAAGGGATATATGCGTCAGTTCGGCCTTTCACGTATCCAATTCCGTGAGATGGCATCAGCTGGTCTCATTCCTGGAGTTAAGAAGGCGAGCTGGTAAATTCCGCAGAGAAGCATTTTTATTTAATATTGTCGGGGCAGTCCCGATTAATTAAACATTATATTTTATGACAGATCCAATAGCAGATTATCTGACGAGGTTGAGAAACGCGATTATGGCTCACCACCGTGTTGTCGAAGTACCAGCTTCAAACTTGAAGAAAGAGATTACTAAAATCCTCTTCGAGAAAGGTTACATCCTGAACTACAAGTTCGTTGAGGATGGCCCTCAGGGTACAATCAAGGTTGCTTTGAAGTATGACCCTGCAACAAAAGAAAACGCCATTAGGTGTTTGAAGAGAGTGTCAACTCCCGGTTTGCGTAAGTATACTGGGTATAAGGACATGCCGAGAGTAATTAACGGATTGGGCATCGCGATTTTGTCTACATCCAAAGGTGTAATGACTGACAAGGAAGCTTCAGCACTTAAGATAGGTGGCGAGGTTCTTTGCTACGTATATTAATTGGGAGGATTGAAATATGTCAAGAATAGGTAAATTGCCAATCAGTATTCCCGCTGGAGTTACAGTTACTCTCAATAATGGTGTTGTTAACGTTAAGGGTCCTAAGGGCGAACTTTCTCAGAAAGTTGATTCTTCGATAATCGTCAAGATAGAAGACAACCACATTCTGTTTGAAATTGATGAGAACAGTCCTGTTAATTACAAGCAGAAGCAGGCATTTCACGGACTTTATCGTGCGCTTGTTAACAACATGGTAGTTGGTGTAAGCGAAGGTTACAAGAAAGTTCTCGAACTTGTAGGTGTTGGTTACCGCGTTTCAAACCAGGGAAATATTATCGAGTTTGCTTTAGGATATACTCACCCGATATTCATCCAGCTGCCTAGTGAGGTTAAGGTTGAAACAAAGTCTGAAAGGAATCAGAACCCTCTCATCATATTGGAATCTTGCGATAAAGCGTTGCTCGGACTTATTTGTGCAAAAATCCGTTCTTTCCGTATGCCGGAGCCTTATAAGGGTAAAGGTGTATTGTTCCAAGGCGAAGTCATTCGCAGAAAGTCTGGTAAGACTGCCGCTGCTAAGTAACTTTAATATTTTACGATTATGACAACAAAGAAAGAAGAAAGACGAATTAAGATAAAGTTCAGAATCCGTAAACGTGTGAACGGAACAGCTGAACGTCCGAGGATGAGTGTTTTCCGTAGCAATAAACAGATTTATGTTCAGGTTATTAACGACTTGACTGGTAATACTTTGGTTTCAGCATCATCTCTCGGTATGGAGGCTATGCCGAAGTGTGAGCAAGCTGCCAAGGTTGGTGAGCTTATTGCTAAGAAGGCTGTTGAGGCTGGAATATCCAAAGTTGTATTCGACCGTAATGGTTATCTTTACCACGGTCGTGTCAAAGAGCTTGCTGATGCAGCCCGTAAGGGAGGACTTAATTTTTAAACGATTATGGCAATGAACAAAGTAAAGATAAATAGTGACGTTGAATTGAAAGACAGGTTGGTTGCTATTAACCGTGTCACTAAAGTTACAAAGGGAGGTCGTACCTTCACGTTTGCAGCTATTGTTGTAGTCGGTGACGGTAATGGAATTATCGGCTGGGGCCTTGGAAAAGCAGGTGAAGTGACAGCTGCAATATCAAAAGGTGTCGAGGCCGCTAAGAAGAATCTTATCAAGGTCCCTGTTCTTAAGGGTACGGTTCCCCACGAGATAGAAGCTACATTTGGTGGTGCTCAAGTATTCTTGAAGCCAGCTGCAGCCGGTACAGGTCTCGTTGCCGGAGGTGCTATGCGCGCCGTGCTCGAGAGCGTTGGTGTTAAGGATGTGCTTGCAAAGTCAAAGGGCTCATCTAACCCTCATAACCTTGTTAAGGCTACGATAGTTGCATTGAGCCAGATGCGCGATGCCTATACAATAGCCAAGACTCGTGGTATAAGTCTTGAAAAAGTATTTAGAGGATAAGGAGACAATAAGATATGGCAACAATAAAGATTAAGCAGATAAAGAGCAAAATTGGTGCTCCTGTTGACCAAAAGCGTACGCTTACCGCGCTTGGCTTGCATAAGATATCACAAGTTGTTGAGCGTGAGGACACTCCTGAACTTCGCGGTATGATTAGGAAGGTTCATCATTTGGTGACTGTTATCGAGTAACTTAATTACATTTAAAGGAGAAAAATTATGAAATTAAATAATTTGAAACCAGCTGAAGGATCTACGCATTCACGTCGCCGTTTGGGCCGTGGACCTGGTTCAGGTCTCGGTGGTACGTCAACTCGTGGACACAAAGGTGCAAAAGCTCGTTCTGGTTACAAGAGAAAGATCGGATTCGAAGGTGGCCAGATGCCTTTGCAACGCCGTGTGCCGAAGTTCGGTTTTAAGAACATCAACCATAAAGAGTATTTTGCAGTGAACCTTTCAACTCTTCAGTTGCTTGCTGAGTCAAAGAATCTTACTAAGATTGGACTTAACGAGCTTAAAGAGGCAGGTCTTACCAATGGTAAGGAACTTGTGAAGATTCTTGGAAACGGTGAGCTTAAAGCAAAACTTGAGGTTGAAGCTCATGCCTTCTCTAAGACAGCTGAAGAAGCTATCAAAGCAGCTGGTGGTAACACAACTATAATCTAAGTAAATGAAAAAGTTTATTGAGACACTGAAGAACTGTTGGAAGATTGAGGATTTGCGTCAGCGAATCCTCATCACCATTGCGTTTGTGGCAATATATCGTTTCGGATCGTTCGTGGTTCTGCCGGGAATAGATCCGTCAATGTTGCAGAAACTTCAGACGCAAACTAGTGGCGGTCTTATGTCGCTGCTTGACATGTTCTCCGGTGGAGCGTTCTCAAATGCGTCAATATTCGCATTGGGAATAATGCCTTACATCTCTGCTTCCATCGTGATGCAGCTTCTTGCTGTTGCGGTACCCTATTTCCAAAAGATGCAGCGTGAAGGCGAGAGTGGAAGAAAGAAAATCAATTGGTATACACGTATATTGACTGTTGGTATTCTTTTATTCCAAGCACCTTCTTACCTGATGAACCTGAAGATGCAAGCCTATGGCGCACTGTCGTCTGGGGTTGATTGGTCGTTGTTTATGATAGCTGCGACTATAATTCTTGCTGCAGGTAGTATGTTTGTCCTTTGGCTTGGCGAGCGCATAACAGATAAGGGAATAGGAAATGGTATTTCTTTGATAATCATGATTGGTATTATCGCTCGCTTGCCTCAGGCTTTCGTACAGGAGGTAAGTTCCCGCTTTACGGCGATTTCGGGTGGTGGACTTGTTATGTTCATCATTGAGATAGCTATCCTATATGCTGTGGTTTGCGCTTCTTTGCTGCTCGTTCAGGGTGTCCGTAAGATACCTGTGCAATATGCAAAACGCCTTGTTGGTAACAAACAATATGGCGGTGCCCGTCAGTATATTCCTTTGAAGCTGTTTGCAGCAAACGTTATGCCTATAATCTTTGCTCAAGCTTTGATGTTCATTCCGTTGGCTATCGTTCAGTATTCAACAGATCAGACAGGTTTTGTTATCCGCTCTTTGATGGATCATAGGAGCTTGCTTTACAATATTGTTTTTGCAGCTCTGATTATCGCTTTCACATTCTTCTATACTGCGATAACCTTGAATCCTACTCAGATGGCGGAGGATATGAAGCGTAACAATGGTTTTATTCCTGGAATCAAGCCCGGAAAAGATACGGCTAATTATATCGATACAGTCATGTCTCGTCTTACTTGGCCAGGTTCATTGTTTATTGCTTTCATTGCAATTATGCCTGCTCTTGCTGGATTGCTGGATGTCCAAGACGCATTTTCTCAGTTCTTTGGTGGAACCTCTCTTCTTATTCTTGTAGGTGTTGTTATAGATACCTTACAGCAGATCGAGAGCCACTTGATGATGCGTCATTATGATGGATTGCTTAATTCAGGCCGTATCCGCGGTCGAAACGGTAATGTTTCCGCATATTGATTAAGTATGTTTCTGTACTGAATGAATATATTTCTTAAGACAGAAGATGAAATTGAACTGATGCGTAATGCTAACCGACTAGTCGGTAAAACACTCGGTGAGATAGCTAAACATATCAAACCGGGTGTTAGCACGCTTCAGTTAGATAAAATAGCGGAAGAGTTTATAAGGGACAATGGTGCCATACCAACCTTTAAGAACTTTCCTAACCCTTTTGGTAATCCTTTCCCCGCGAGTATTTGCACATCGGTTAATGATGCTGTCGTTCATGGGATACCTGACGAGAAGACAGTCTTGAAAGACGGCGATATAATTTCAGTTGACTGTGGAACGTTATTAGATGGCTTTAATGGAGATTCATGTTACACGTTTTGTGTCGGTGAAGTCTCAGCAAGTACAAAAAGCCTTCTTAAGGCAACTAAAGAGGCTTTGTATCTTGGAATAAAAAATGCTGTCGCTGGTAAGCATGTCGGTGATATAGGTAATGCTGTACAAGAGTATTGTGAGTCTTTTGGTTATGGTGTTGTTCGAGAGTTGACAGGTCATGGAATAGGACGGAATATGCACGAAGATCCAGCTGTCCCGAATTACGGGAAGAAAGGAAGTGGAGTGCTTCTGAAGGCAGGAATGTGCATTGCTATCGAGCCTATGATAACGATGGGAGACCGCACGATTTACATGATGCCTGATCGTTGGACTATTAAGACGCGAGACGGCAAACCAGCCGCCCATTTTGAGCATACTGTGGTAATAAGAAGGGGACAGGCTGAAATTTTATCTTCGTTTGAAGAAGTTGAACAATTAGAAGGAAATTTATATTAAACAATATGTCAAAGCAAGACGCAATAGAACAGGACGGAACGATAGTCGAGGCGTTGTCAAACGCGATGTTTCGAGTTGAATTGGAAAACGGATGCCCTATCACTGCCCATATATCTGGAAAGATGAGAATGCACTACATTAAGATTCTTCCTGGAGACAAGGTTAAGGTAGAGATGAGTCCGTATGATTTGACTAAAGGCAGAATAGTGTTCAGATACAAATAATTTTATAGAGATATATGAAAACGAGAACATCAATCAAGAAGCGTACACCCGAGTGCAAGATTGTACGTCGTAAAGGTCGCTTGTACGTTATCAACAAGAAGAACCCCAAGTACAAATTACGTCAGGGCTAAAAACTAATTTTTTAATTTTTAATAACAAAATGGCAATAAGAATTGTTGGAGTAGATTTGCCCCAAAACAAGCGTGGCGAAATCGCATTGACTTATATCTATGGTATAGGTCGAAGTAGTTCAGCAAAGATATTGGACAAGGCAGGCGTAAGCCGTGACCTGAAGGTCAGCGAGTGGACTGACGATCAGGCAGCTAAAATCCGTGAGATTATCGGCGCTGAATTCAAAGTTGAAGGTGATCTCCGTTCTGAGATCCAGATGAACATTAAGCGACTCATGGATATTGGTTGCTATCGTGGAATACGTCATCGTAACGGTCTTCCGGTTCGCGGTCAGAGTACTAAGAATAATGCTCGTACCCGTAAGGGAAAGAAGAAGACTGTTGCTAATAAGAAAAAGGCTACTAAATAATAATTAGTTATGGCAAAGAAATCAGCAACATCTAAGAAAAGAAATGTAAAGGTTGACGCTATGGGCCAACTTCATGTTCATAGCTCTTTCAACAACATTATAGTGTCTTTGGCTAACAGTGAGGGCCAGGTTATTTCATGGTCTTCTGCTGGTAAGATGGGCTTCCGCGGCTCAAAGAAGAACACTCCGTATGCAGCGCAGATGGCTGCAGAGGATTGTGCAAAAGTAGCTTACGACCTCGGTTTGCGTAAGGTTAAGGCCTATGTTAAGGGACCAGGTAACGGACGTGAGTCTGCTATCCGTGCCGTACATGGTGCTGGCATCGAAGTTACTGAGATTGTTGACGTAACACCGTTACCGCATAACGGATGCCGTCCTCCAAAGAGAAGAAGAGTTTAATTCAAGTACACAATTTTCATTTGCCTTTTACTCCGTGTAGGAGTTAATGGTGGAGATTAAAGAATTTAAAAAATCATGGCTAGATATACAGGACCGAAATCAAAAATCGCGCGTCGTTTTGGTGAACCAATATTCGGTGCGGACAAAGTTTTGTCTAGGAGAAACTTCCCTCCTGGACAGCATGGCAACACTCGTCGTAGAAAGATGTCTGAGTACGGTGTCATGTTGGCAGAGAAGCAGAAAGCTAAATACACATACGGTGTACTTGAGCGTCAGTTCCGTAATTTGTTTGAAAGTGCCGCTAAGGCTGACGGTATTACCGGTGAGGTTCTTTTGCAGAGCCTTGAGTGCCGTCTCGACAATATTGTGTTCCGTTTGGGAATCGCTCCTACTCGTGCAGCTGCACGTCAGCTGGTAAGCCACCGTCACATTGTAGTTGACGGTCAGGTTGTTAACATCCCTTCTTATTCGGTTAAGCCCGGACAGGTTGTAGGTGTTCGCGAGAAGGCAAAGTCACTTGAGGTTATCGAAGCAGCTCTTGCCGGTTTCAACCACAGTAAGTATCCTTGGTTGGAGTGGGATGAGAATACAAAGAGCGGTAAGCTCTTGCACAAGCCCGAACGTGCTGACATTCCTGAGAACATTAAGGAACAATTAATCGTTGAGTTGTATTCTAAATAAATCATTAAATTAATGGCGATATTAGCATTTCAAAAACCTGATAAAGTCGTAATGTTGGAGGCTAATGACAAATTCGGTAAGTTCGAGTTTCGTCCTCTTGAGCCTGGCTTCGGTGTTACCATCGGTAACTCTCTTCGCCGCATTCTTCTTTCTTCGCTTGAGGGTTATGCTATAAACACCATACGTATTGCTGGTGTTGAGCATGAGTTTTCCTCAGTACCCGGAGTAAAAGAGGATGTCACCAACATTATCTTGAACCTTAAACAAGTAAGGTTCAAGCAAGTAGTAGAAGAATTCGAGAACGAAAAAGTTAGTGTCACCGTAGAGAATTCTACCGAGTTCAAAGCTGGCGACATCGGTAAGTATCTGACTGGATTTGAAGTGTTAAACCCTGATTTGGTGATTTGTCATTTAGATGCCAAAGCCTCAATGCGGATTGACCTTACCATTAACAAGGGTCGTGGATATGTTCCAGCTGACGAGAACCGCGAATTCTGCACTGATGTAAACGTAATTCCTATCGATTCTATTTACACTCCGATTCGTAACGTGAAATATTCAGTAGAGCCGTATCGTGTTGAACAGAAGACCGACTACGACAAACTGGTTATCGAAGTTACTACGGACGGTTCCATACACCCGAAAGACGCTCTTAAAGAGGCTGCCAAGATCTTGATTTACCACTTCATGCTGTTCTCAGATGAGAAGATTACTCTCGAGAACAACGACGTGGAGGGTAACCAGGAGTTTGACGAGGAAGTTCTCCACATGCGTCAGCTGCTTAAGACGAAGCTCGTAGACATGAACTTGTCAGTACGTGCCCTTAACTGTCTGAAGGCAGCCGACGTCGAGACCCTCGGCGACTTGGTGCAATACAACAAGACAGACCTCTTGAAGTTCCGCAACTTCGGTAAGAAATCGCTTTCAGAGCTTGATGATTTGCTCGAGAGTCTGAATCTGTCGTTTGGAACTGACATTTCAAAGTACAAATTAGACAAAGAATAACCCAATTCGTGTCAGCCGGACGACTGCCCGACTGGCACGACTGAAGGTTTTCTCAAAATGAATTAACAAAAATGAGACATAATAAGAAATTCAACCATCTGAGTCGTACTGCATCTCATCGTAAGGCTATGCTTGCTAACATGGCTGTTTCGTTGATAATGCACAAAAGAATCACTACGACTCTCGCAAAGGCCAAGGCCCTCAAAATGTATGTAGAGCCCTTGATTACCCGCTCAAAGACCGATACAATGACTTCTCGTCGTGTTGTATTCCGTTACTTGCAGAACAAGTATGCAGTGACTGAGCTTTTCAAGGAAATCTCTACCAAGGTAGCTGACCGTCCCGGAGGCTATACCCGCATCATTAAGCTCGGTTCACGCCAGGGCGATGCTGCTGACATTTGTTTCATCGAGCTTGTTGACTTCGATGAGAACATGGCCAAGACTCCGAAGGCAGCTAAGAAGACTCGTCGTAGCCGTCGTGCTAAGAGCGCCGAAGCTGCTACTGAAGCACAGGTTAGTGAGGAAACTAAGGCAGAAGCAACCGCTGAGGAAGCTCCTAAGGCTGAATAATCTGAATCGAAAGTATATCTCTATTGATAGCGCCCTTTCCGTGAGGAAAGGGCGCTTTTTTGTTCCCATTATTGTTACAGTTGTCATGTATTAATGTATATTTCTCAGTGAATGGGAGTGGCTGTTGGTATTGCTATACATCCATATTGTTTTCTTGTAGAGCTTGTGCATGTCTGGCATGTTCAGATTTTATATATAATAAAGGGATTGCCATTAAGGCAATCCCTTGCTTGTAATAAATTCAAGTTCTATGACTTTTATCTTGTGGCATAAACTTTTGTAACCTTATTTCCAACTTTTACAATGTAGATGCCAGGATAGGGGATTCTAGTCTTTACAACAGTATTACCGGATTTGTTTTCCAATAGTTTCACGCCTTCAGCGTTGAACACCTCGACATTTTCCGAGTCGGGATTCTCAACATACAGTTCATCACCATTGATCCTTACCGTTGGCTTTGCTGACATGTTAATGTCCTTTATTGAAGTTGCGATATCAACATACATACGTTCAGACTTAGGTGACTCTACGTATATTTCTTCGTTTGAAAGGGCTGCAATAACGTCGTAAGAAAGGCGGTCGCTTTCTTCTATTTCAATATTGTTGACAGGGAAGCATTGCTCTTCTGTAGCATCGATCACCTTACTGTCGAATGGTATTTCAATCTTTCCGCCTTCTGTCATGTTAACAGTCAGTTTCAGGTCTTTAATGTTGAGGTAGTAACCGAAATCAAAGTGTATAAGCACGCAGCATTGTTCAGTTCCCTTGCTGAATTCTATGTGGTGTGTAGTCATTTCCTTACTTACAGGCACCGTGTGTTTTTCAAATTCGTTGAGAACGTCGCCTGTACCCAACTCTGCCAATGAAATTGTTGCAGATGTTGCGTCATCGCTTGCCAGGGTTATGTCAAGTGATGCCTTTCCGTCAAATTGTGCAAGGTCGTACATTGGTGAGTACATATATCCATAACCGAGCACGTATCTGTACGAGTTGTCAATAGCGATGTAACCTTCGCCAGAAGCAACATAGTTAATGTACCACATGCCTGCACCTGTCTCGCGCGGAAGTGTAAGATTTGATGTCTCCTGCGGAGTGTATGATTCAAAGTTACCGTTGGCTAATACATATTCACCGTCAGCAGTGGCCGTATGTTCCTTGTAGACTGTTGCCAGGTACAGGTTGGCTCTTTTCACGGTGTTCCAGTTTGCGACGAATGAGTTTGACGTTACTTCAGTTGCTTCTGCGACTTGCGGGGCTTCGATGTTCGGACGAACCTGAAGCTCTTTTGAAATCATGGTTATTTCGCCGTCCTGCATTGTTCCCTGTACGGTATAATAGTAGATCGTATTTTCGTCAAGGCCGGTTACTAGGAACGAATTGGTTGAAACTGTCTGCTCCAGGAAAGGCACTCTTTCTTCGTAATAAGTTCCTCCGTTGATATATGAGTACACGCTCAGCTTATACTGGCTTCCCTCACCCAAGTCTTCCCAAGATGCAGTAAACTGTGTTCAGTCGTAGTCAGTTGGTTGGTATGTCTCGGCGCCTGTTTGGTTATCTTTATTGTTGACTGGTCCGAATATGCTGACTGCATACCGTCTTTCACTGTTGCCACTTGCCAGAAGTAAGTCTCTTTGCTGTCGAGTCCGGTTACGGTTACCGACGTACCATCAACCCTTTCGTCTTTCTTCAGGTATTCATATTTAAAGGTTTCCATACTGAAGTAGAAAAGATTGTATACATAGTAATCCGCTCCTTCCACTGCATTCCAATTCAGTGTGGCTTCGGTTCCTTTATATCCGGTCACAGCCAGTCCTTCCGGGCATGGCAGGCCGTCGCAAGCAACTTTTATGTCATCGATATACCATTCGGCTGAAGTCGAGTTGAGTTTTATATAGCTGGTCGATGTTCCCGCATTCAGTTGTACGGTATATTCTTTTCATTCATTAGTTATGTTTATATTGGTTGACGACTCGTTAAAATATGCTCCAGTGACAAAGTTCTGAATATATATCTGGTCGCCTTCGGCTTTTGTCGATTTTGCCCTGAAACTTATTGTAAAGAATCCGTTATTGGCCGAGAGATCCATTTCCGGTGTACTCAGATATCCCTTTGTGCCTGAATTATCCATGCCGATATACGCAACTCCACCTGCCTGGTATACACCTGCGCCTTGCCATCCCGGCGTCTGTGTGTAATCTTCGGGTATTGTTCCATTGTTGGCGAGGTCTTCATTGTCGGGAGCCTCTTCCGTACCCTTTGTGAATTTGGAGAAGTCTTCTGTTATCGCAGCTTCCGCAGAAGTTTTGCCACACTTCTCAAATTGGTCTGCAGGCTGCGCCCGAGCATATTTCCCATATACTTTGCCTTAAACGGCTTTGCATCCTGGGCGAAGACCATACATGCACTCATGGTGCAGGATAAGAATAGAGTTGTGAATCTTTTCATAGATATTTATGATTAAATTGGGAGGTCGGTTATATTGTTCTCAAGAATTGCGGCAGGCAGACCTCCTTGTACCCGTCGCAAAACTTATTGTTGGGCTAATGTGATATGCAATGCTTATTCAAGTGCCTCCCGCGCCCCTGTTGCTAACTTTCGTTTGTACCGACGTGGGCAATGCTGATATTGATTTTATTGTTGTATTTTTCATATTTATTCTAGGAATTGGCAGGTTAACGTATTTTCACAAAAAGCTGTTCGTAACAAAAGCGGCCTGAATGTATTTTTATGCACGCAATTGTCCGATTACTTCGCAAGTATAGATATAATTTACAAAAAATGCCAGATTTATATAATAAAACTACTTATTGTCTGAATATTTTAACATTTTGCATTCAAACATAAATTTGTATGATGTTCAAATAAATTAAAAGCCATATTAACAAATGTCAAATTGTTTGTTCGTCTACACGGTGTATCGTAACTTGACACACTAATTAGTAGTTAAAATTCACCTTGTTCAATGGCAAAATGTCACATTAATGCAATGTCGCAATATTTGCTAACTTAATTTTAGAATGTACCAACAAAAATTTAATGCATTCTTATATTTTGGTGTTGATTTTTATGTGTAACTTTGCCGTGTATACAAATGAAAGGAGGCTGTCATGAATAAAATAGGTATTTTGTCGTTGAGTGGCGTATTGCTGGTCAGCAGTTGCGGCACATACCAGGGTGATGGAATAACTGCCGGAGCGATGTTGGGATCGGTTATCGGGTCTGCAATCGGCGGAATAACAGGCGGACCGCGTGGAAGCGACATCGGTACGCTTGTCGGCATGGCCGGTGGAGCTGTCATCGGCGGCACCATCGAAGCGCAAGCTGAGAAGGAGGCAGAGGAACGGCAGCGCGAAAGCGATTACAGGTTTGAACGGAAATACCGTGAACACCGCGACGCTGCAACCAGGGGCAACGACACGTATTATTATGGAGACGACGCTTATTACGATGATGGCGCAAGCGGATTCGACCCTACCAACAGCGGCGACGACGTGCTTTACGATTTCAAGGGCTCCGACTATACTGGCGATTATACGGCGACCGAACCCCGAGACGTGCCCCCGACGGTGCGTTACGACGGCTTCGACAAGCCTTTACACGAAACCGCCATGCCGCTTGAGGTGCGTGCAGCCCGCTTCGTCGACGACAACCAGGACCGCAACTTAAATCCAGGCGAGTTGTGCAAGGTCATCTTCGAGGTGTACAATAAGTCGAACGAGCCTGTGTACGACGTGCAGCCCATTGTGGTCGAAACTACCGGAAACAAGCATGTGGCCATATCAAGCACAATCCATGTCGAGTGCATAATGCCTGGCAAGGGCGTGCGTTATACAGCCATGGTGAAGGCCGGCAAGAAGTTGAAAAAAGGCAACCTGACTTTCAGGGCGTATGCTGTCAGCGGCAACCACGAGGTCGTCTCAAACGTAAGCGAGTTTAATATTGTCGCCACTAAGTGATTTTTCCGGGCGCTGTCCACGCCTCTTGCCATTTGGCCGGCGGCAAATGCCAGGCCGTAAGGCCTGCAATGGCAATGCCAAGATTAAAAGTTGATTGATAATGAAAGGATGAGGATACTGCAATGTCAAGGATAAATAAGATTACCGTTACTGTCGCAAGCGTGTTTGCCGTGTTTGTTTTGCTCTCGTTCGGCGCGGGCTGGTTCATGCTCGACTACGCCCTTAAACCTGCAGCTGACGCCCGTGACATGGGCTTACGCTACAGGCGCATGTATGGCGAGTATCCTTATATGCGCCACTGGGTCGACAGCCTGAACAATGCTAAAGCTCTGCGCGACACGTTTATAGTCATGCCCGGCGGCTGCCGCCACCACGCCGTTTATGCACGCGGACGCGACGCCCGTGGACGCACGGCCATACTCGTGCACGGGTATAAGGACAGTTACGTAGGCATGTTGCCGCTGGCAAAGATTTACGCCGACATGGGCTACAACATAATGCTGCCCGACCTTCACGCCCACGGACTGAGCGACGGCGGCGAGATACAGATGGGATGGAAGGACAGGGAAGACGTGATACGCTGGATTGGAGTGGCCGACAGCCTGTTTGCCGACTCCCACGGCCGGACGCGCATTGTATTGCACGGCGTGTCGATGGGGGCAGCCACGGTGATGAACGTCTCCGGCGAGAACCTGCCTTCGAGCGTAAGGTGTTTTGTTGAGGATTGCGGATACACAAGTGTGTGGGACGAGTTCAGCCACCAGCTTGCCGACCAGTTCGGCCTGCCGTCGTTCCCCGTGCTTTATGCTGCCAGCGTATTGTGCAAGCTGCGCTACGGCTGGACGTTCGGCCAGGCGGCTCCCGTAAGGCAGCTGGCCAAGAACGAGACGCCGATGCTCTACATACACGGCTCGTCAGACGGCTATGTACCCTCTGAAATGGTGTTTCCCCTATACAACGCCAACCCGGTATACCTTTCCCCCGACGGCAAATACCGTCATTTCAACGACATTTGGATAACGCCGGGCTGCATACATGCAAAGTCGTTCCATAGCTATCCGCGCCAATACACCGAGCGCGTAAGGCGTTTTGTGGGGCGTTTCGTGCGGTAGGTATAATTACTCATAGGTAAGGAAGCCGGCTTGTCAGCTTCCTTACCGCTGACGCCATGTTACTCATGGCTGTTTCTTTCCTCATAGCTTCGTCAAGGTCCATGCCGTCGGGAGTTACGCTTTCGGCCACGGCGAATCCTGCGCTTATCAGTTCGTCGCTGTTTTCCACGCGCCCTGCCAGCAGCCACGTGGGCACGCCCCTTTGCCGTGCGCGCTCCATTACGCGCACCGGCAGTTTGCCCATCAGCGTCTGGCGGTCGGCGTGTCCTTCGCCCGTTATCACGGCCGTCGCACTGTCTGTCTTGCTGTCGAAGTCCAGTAGGTCGAGCAGCAGGTCGGCGCCTGATACCTGTACCGCCGACAGGTATTGCATGAAGGCATAGCCCAGTCCGCCGGCGGCGCCGGCTCCGGGCTGGCATGAGCGGTCGAAGCCGAAGTGCATTGCCGAGGCCTTGGCAAACCGCATGGCGCGCCTTTCAAGCAGCGGCATCATTTCTGGCGTGGCGCCTTTCTGCCGTGCGAAAACCGCCGTAGCCCCGTTGGCGCCTAGTAGGGGATTGTCCACGTCGCACGCCAGCGTGAAGCTGCATCCGCCCAATGGGCCTTTCAGCGCGTCGTCTATCGTGCCGCCGCGTGGCGCCAGCTTCTCCGTCAGCGCTTTCAGCATGCCGATGCCGGCGTCGCTCGTGCCGCTTCCGCCCAGGCCTATTATGAACCGGCGGCATCCGCGCTTTACTCCGGCAGCCACAAGTTCGCCTACACCGTATGACGTTGCCCTCAAGGGGTTGCGCTCCTCCTCGTCCAACAGTGTCAGTCCGCACGCCTTTGCCACCTCTATTACCGCCGTGCCGTCGGGCGCCAATCCATATTCTGCCCATACACGCCTCATCATCGGGTCGTGCACGTAAGCTCCGGTCATGCTTCCGCCGAGTGCTGTTGTGAATGCTTCGGCCATGCCTTCGCCGCCGTCCGACATCGGCAGGCATACCGTTTCTATGTCGCCAAGGGCCTCGTGCAGCGCCTCCGCCACAGCCATTCCTGCCTCCGCCGTCGTAAGGCAGCCTTTGAACGAGTCGACTGCTATTATGTATTTCTGGTTCATACGTACTGCTTTTTCCTGCAAATTTACTCGTTTTATTTTTAATTATGCGCTGGGGCAGATGTTTGTTGCCACTGTGCCGTATATGGACAGCCATGTCCGCGCCTTTTCGGGCAAGGCTTGCGTGCGCCTGATGCTTCACGACCGTTGCGCTATGCCATTATGCAAGCCAAATACAAGTTTTGCTTTCTTCCTGATTTTGCTTGGCGTTGTAGGAGGGCGTCGCTCAGAAAATCCATGCGACCGGACGCTTTTACGGGGCTTTTTCGTGTGCAAACGTAAATGTCTGACATTGTGTCTGTTATGGTGCCCTATGCTGGAGTGTGCATTAAATGAGTGCTGTAACGGGTGCAAAATACGGCATTTTGCATCAGTAACTGCCGTTTTTTATACGCTGTTTTGATGCTTTTTGCAGTCCAATATGCCGTCTTTTGCCCGGCAATCAGCCGTCTTTTGCTCCGTAATCAACCGACTTTTGCGCGAATGGATATGCCCGTTCACTCTTGTTAAGGCAATTCGCAATGTTCTTGTTCCCTATTTTTGCAAAAATTACTGAATTTCTTAATGTGACACAACGAAAGCCAAAAGCGCCGTCAGCCGACAAACTGTGTTTTTTGTCCTGTCTGCCCTGTAAGTTTGCTTTCTTAGCTGTATTCCGGCGCACGGCGCCCATGTTCAAGCCCTGTTCAGCCCGTTTATCCTTGCCGTTGCAGCCCTTTCATTGCGCATTGTTTACTTAGGTTGTTGTCTTTTCGTCCCTAAATAATGCGAAAACAACGCCTATGGCTTGTATTTTTAGTTCAAACCATATCAATTTTGTTTCATGAACGTTTTTTTATAGAATATGAAATGAATTTTTAATCTTCTTTTTTTAAGTTAAGCTAATTTTGCAGGCAAAACTTTAACTAATATACACTAACCGTAAAAAATAATGTTATGATTGAGAAATTTAGACGAATGCTGCTTAGTGCAGTGTTCCTCGTTTCTTGTACGGTGGCGTTCGCCCAGCAAGTTGACGTCGACGGTACAGTAAGGGACGAGTCGGGCGAGCCTATCATCGGTGCAACAGTAATCGAGGAAGGCACAAAAAACGCAGCCGTGACCGACTTTGACGGAAAGTTCCGGCTTAAGGTATCAGGGGGCAAGAAGCTCTCCATTTCTTATATGGGTTACAAAACCGTGTCTGTAGACCCGGGCAAGTCGCTGAACGTGGTCATGACCGAAGATAGCAAGTTGATAGACGAGCTTGTGGTGACGGGTTATACGACTCAGAGAAAGGCTGACCTTACAGGTGCCGTGTCGGTAGTAAGCATGGACGACATAGCCGACCTCAATGAGAACAACCCGATGAAAGCCCTCCAGGGACGTGTCCCGGGCATGAACATTACCGCCGACGGTAACCCGAGCGGTTCGGCTACCATACGCATACGTGGCGTGGGTACGCTTAACAACAACGATCCGCTCTACATCATCGACGGTGTGCCTACAAAGTCGGGCATGCACGAACTTAACGGTAACGACATCGAGTCGATACAAGTGTTGAAGGATGCGGCTTCTGCATCAATATATGGTTCGCGCGCGGCTAACGGCGTAATCATTATTACTACAAAGAAGGGTAAGTCGGGCCAGTTGAAGATTGATTTGGACGCATCGCTGTCGGTTTCAATGTATGCCAACAAGCTGGATGTGCTCAATGCAAAGGAGTACGGACAGGCCATGTGGCAGGCTTATGTAAACGGCGGCCAGGACCCTAACACCAACCCACTGGGCTACCGTTATGACTGGGGCTACGACGCCAACGGCTATCCGCAGCTCAACGGCATTACTATGGACCGCTTCCTCGATTCGGGCAATACGGTCCCATCGGCAGACACCGACTGGGTTGACGAAACAACGCGCACGGGTATCATCCAGAATTACAACGTGGCTGTAAGCAACGGCACGGATAAGGGTTCTTCATACTTTTCACTGGGATATTATAAAAACCTCGGTATCATCAAGAACTCTGACTTTGAACGCTTTTCCGCCCGTATGAACTCTGAGTACAAGCTCATCGACAAGATTCTGACCATCGGCGAGCATTTCACTCTTAACCGTACTTCAGAGGTGCAGGCTCCCGGCGGATTCCTTGAGAATGCACTTCAGTTCAATCCTTCACTGCCGGTTTATGACATCAACGGCGAGTATGCCGGACCGGTGGGCGGCTATCCTGACAGGGAAAACCCCGTTGCACGTCTCGAGCGTAATTCAGACAACCGTTATACATATTGGAGAATGTTCGGAGACGCTTATGTAAACCTCAGCCTTTTCAAGGGATTCAACATCCGCTCGACGTTCGGTATCGACTATGCCCAGAAGAAGCAGCGCATCTTCACTTATCCTATCACCGAAGGCAACGTAGCCAACGACAAGAACGCCGTAGAGGCAAAGCAGGAACATTGGATGAAATGGATGTGGAACGCTGTTGCCACCTACAATCTTGAGATAGGAAAGCACCGCGGAGATGTCATGGTCGGTATGGAGCTTAACCGCGAAGACGACGAATGGTTCTCCGGTTACAAGGAGGACTTCTCTATCCTCAACCCCGACTTCATGTGGCCGGACGCAGGTGTAGGCACCGCCCTTGCTTACGGTTCGGGCGAAGGGTATTCACTTGTTTCTTTCTTTGGAAAACTTAATTATACTTATGACGAGAAGTATCTGTTCTCGCTTACAGTGCGTCACGACGGTTCCTCACGTTTCGGTAAGAACAACCGATATGCGACATTCCCTTCATTCTCTCTTGGCTGGCGCATCAGTCGCGAGAATTTCATGAAAAACCTAAAATGGCTTGACGACTTGAAGATAAGGGCTTCTTGGGGACAGACTGGTAACCAGGAAATCTCAAACATAGCCAGGTACACTGTTTATGTGCCCAATTATGGAGTAAACGAGTCTGGCGGACAAAGCTACGGAACGTCTTACGACATAGCCGGAACTAACGGCGGAAGCATACTCCAGTCCGGATTCAAGAGAAACCAGATAGGAAATGATGACATCAAATGGGAGACTACCACACAGACTAACATCGGTCTTGACTTCTCCGTATTAAGGCAGACTCTGTACGGTTCGTTCGATTGGTATTATAAGAAGACTACCGACATTCTTGTCCAGATGGCTGGAATCGCTGCCATGGGAGAGGGTAGCTCGCAGTGGGTCAATGCAGGCGAGATGGAAAACCGGGGATTCGAGTTGAACCTTGGTTACCGTAACCAGACATCTTTCGGTTTGAAGTATGACATTTCCGCTAATATCTCATCTTATAGTAATAAGATTACCGCATTGCCGGCAACCGTGGCAGCAAACGGCACATTCGGCGGCAACGGTGTAAAAAGCGTAGTTGGACATCCTAATGGTGCACAGGTCGGATATGTTGCCGACGGCATATTCAAGTCTCAGGAGGAAGTTGACAACCATGCAACGCAAGAAGGTGCTGCTCCAGGACGCATACGCTGGCGCGACCTCGACGGTAACGGCGTTATCAACGAAGCTGATCAGAAGTGGATTTACGATCCTGTTCCTGACTTCAGCTATGGATTGAACATTTACCTTGAATACAAGAACTTCGATTTCACAATGTTCTGGCAGGGTGTACAGGGTGCCGACATTATCAGTGACTTGAAGAAAGAAACCGACCTGTGGAGCGGTCTTAACATCGGCTTCCTGAACAAGGGTAAGCGTGTGCTTGACGCATGGACTCCGCAGAATCCCAACTCAACTATTCCTGCACTGTCTCGAGATGACGTAAATAACGAGAAACGCGTGTCAACATATTTTGTAGAGGACGGCTCGTTCCTTAAGCTGCGCAATATCCAGTTAGGTTATAATCTGCCTGAAAAAGTAACGAAGAAGCTTAAGATGGAACGCCTGCGCTTCTATCTTAGTGCGCAGAATGTGCTGACTATAAAGAGCAAAGACTTCACCGGTGTCGATCCGGAGAATCCAAACTTCGGATACCCGATACCTCTGAACGTTACTTTTGGTATCAATGTAAGTTTCTAAAAGACATACTAACAGAAAAATAAGGAAACAATGAAAAAGATATTATATACAACAGCCTTGGGATTTGCATTGCTTTGTTCGGGCTGTACCAGCTTTCTGGAAGACCAGGTACCTCAGGGAACTATCGATAACGAGCAACTGAAAGATCCGCAATATGTAGACAATCTTGTGATTTCGGCTTACGCAGGTTGGATTTCGGCTGAAGACATCAACTCGTCTTTCTCGATGTGGAATTATGACGTCCGTTCTGACGACGCCTACAAGGGCGGTAACGGAACAGAGGACGGTGACGTGTTCCACAAGCTTGAGATTTCACAAGGTATCATGACGACCGACTGGAACATCAGCGACATGTGGCAACGTCTGTATAACTGCATCTCGCGTGTCAACACTGCTTTGCAGCAGCTCAACCAGCTTGACGAGAAATCTTACCCGCTCAAACAGCAGCGTATCGCCGAAATGAAGTTCCTCCGTGGTCATGGACATTTCCTGTTGAAGCAACTTTACAAGCACATAGTATTCGCCAATGACGAAAACCTTTCGCCCGATGAATACAACAACCTGACCAATACTGCATATACAAATGACGAAGGCTGGCAGCAGATTGCTAACGACTTCCAGTTCGCTTTCGACAACCTGCCTGACACACAGGCCGACAAGGGAAGGCCTACAAAGGCTGCAGCTGCTGCTTATCTGGCAAAGACTTACCTCTACAAGGCTTACCGCCAGGATGATCCTCAGACCAACGAGGTTACCAGCATCAATGCCGAGGACTTGAAAAAGGTCGTTCAGTATACAGAGAAGTCTATAATGGAAGCCGGCGGCTACGACCTGGAAAGTGACTTCCATAACAACTTCCGCCCCGAACCTCAGTATGAGAACGGCTGCGAATCGTTGTGGGCAATGCAATACTCGACTAACGATGGAACGGCAAACGGTAACTGTAACTGGTCGTTCGGCTTGATAGTTCCCAACATTCCCGGCGTAACAGACGGCGGATGCGATTTCTACAAGCCTAGCCAGAATCTTGTAAACGCCTTCAGGACAGATGTTGACGGCCATCCTTACCTTGACACCTTCAATGACAGGGACTATGACAAGGCTAATGAAAGCGCAGATCCACGCCTCTTCCTTACAGTCGGAATGCCTGGAATGCCTTACGAGTTCAATAAGAACTACATCATGGACAAAACCTCGACATGGAGCCGAAGCAACGGTCTTTACGGATATTATGTTACTCTGAAGCATAATGTTGACCCCGATGGCGACTATCTTATAAAAGGTGCATGGTGGGGTTCGCCGATGAACCATATCGTGTTACGCTATGCAGACGTGCTTCTTATGCGTGCCGAGGCTCTTATCCAGCTGAACGACGGCAGGATAGACGAGGCCGTAAGCCTTATTAACGAGGTGCGTAACCGTGCCAAGCAGAGTACAGGCATGATAGCAAATTATCCTGCCGACTATGGTGTTACGTTCAACATCCAGCCTTACACCGGCTCTTACAGCAAGGACGAGGCATTGAAGATGCTGAAGTTCGAGCGTCGTCTTGAGCTGGCGATGGAGAGCGACAGGTTCTTCGACCTTGTACGCTGGGGTGAAGCCAAAGAGGTTCTTGACAAGTATTATGCCCAAGAGGCTGACAACTGCGCAATTTACAAGGGTGCTTCGTTTACCAAGAACAAGAACGAGTATTTGCCCATACCTTTCGCTCAGATTAGTGCCAGCAACGGCCACTACACGCAGAACTGTGGCGGATGGTGATACATTAACTAAATAAAAACACATATCATGAAACTGATAATAAAGCATTTTGCCTCAGTATTGTTGTTTGCAGTGTCGGTTTTTGCTCTTGCAAGCTGCAGTGACGACAATACATCTGATCTCCGCCTGGATGGAGATACATGGATTACGTCCTTTGCCTTGGACGAATATGAAGGCGTAATAGATAATGTAAACAGGACTGTCACAGTGGGCGTACCTGAGAATTACAATACACGCGCAATGACAGTCACCGACATCAAGGTGTCCGAAGGCGCAGTGGCGTCCATGAAGGTTGGCGACTTGGCTGACTTCTCTGTCCCGCAGAACGTTCAGGTAGTCAACGGCGATGCATACTTTGACTATACTGTCAACGTCGTGCACGACGCTGCACGTATATTATCGTTCAAGGCGAATGGATACATTGGCGTGATAAATGAAGACGACCGCACGATTATCGTACGTGTACCGACTTCTACCGACATAACCAGCATGGTTACAGAGATTGTAACGTCCGAGGGTGCTACGGTTGCCCCGGCTTCAGGACAACCTGTCGATTTCACCAATCCGGTTGACTTTACTGTAACTTATAAAACCGCAACGGCTGTATATAGGGTTACTGTAATCAAGTCTGATTCGCCAAGCGCTGTTTACGTAGGACTTGCTTCCACAATCGACGGGCTGGGTTACGAGGAGCGTGCCGCTGCAGACTGGATGCTTAAGAATGTGGCCAATTCGCAGTATGTGTCGTTCGAGGACATCAGGAACGGCAACGTCGACCTGGGCGAATGCAAAGTGATGTGGTGGCACCTGCATATTGACGGCGGTATCGACAACATGGACAAGTTTGACGCTGCCGCACCTGCGGCGCTGCAAGCATTGCCGGCCGTTAAGGACTTCTATAACAACGGCGGTTGCCTGTTGCTCACTCGTTTTGCCACTTATTACGCAGCCAAGCTTGGTGCCACTGCCGACGGCAACAACCCGAACAACTGTTGGGGACAGGTAGAAGAGAGCGGCGAGATTACTTCAGGTCCGTGGAGCTTCTTTGTCGACGGACATGAGAATCATCCGATTTACCAGGGTCTGGTGACTACTATTGACGGCAAGCAGGGCGTTTACACTTGTGATGCTGGCTACAGGATAACTAACAGTACCTGCCAGTGGCACATAGGTTCCGACTGGGGCGGTTATCCGACATTGGACGATTGGCGCAACCTGCACGGCGGACTTGACCTCGGTTATGGCGGCGACGGCGCTGTCGTAGTATGGGAGTATCCGGCCAACGCGGCAGGCGGACGCGTCCTCTGCATCGGTTCAGGTGCCTACGACTGGTATTCATACGGAGTTGACGCTTCCGGAGACCAGTATCACGGCAATGTGGCAAAGATGACCCTTAACGCAATAAATTACCTGCAAGGTGAGTAATAAATAATATAGGCAAGCCGGCATACGGGCGGGCATGGCGCAGGGCCTGCAATACAGCCCGGCTGTAGCCGGCAGCCTGGAAATAACAATATCTTAAACCAAATAAATTTTATGAAGACTATGATATATCCTTTTGCTTTGGCGGCATTCCTGACAGCCTTCAGTGGCTGTTCCGACGCCGATGATCCTGTCTTGACTCAGAAGGATTGGAATAACACAACAGAATATTTCGCCTCGACTGACGAAAGCAAGGCTGATACGTATTACCGTCCTTACGTTGGCTATGTAGGCGACCCCATGCCGTTCTATGACCCGGTGGCACAAGACTTCAAGGTACTTTACCTGCAGGACTACCGTCCTAATCCGGCTGACACTTACCATCCAATCTGGGGTGTAAGCACCAAGGATTGTTCCAAGTACACTTCGCTCGGCGAGGTGATTCCTACCGGAACGGCTGCCGAGGCCGATGCTGCCATAGGTACAGGCAGCACCATCTACAACGAGGCAGACAAGCTTTATTATACCTTCTACACCGGTCACACCAGCAATCGTGAAGTGGTGATGGTGGCAACGTCGGCCGACTTCAAGGAGTGGACCAAGAACCGCACCTTCTATCTGCGTGGAGCTGACTACGGATATAGCACGACAGACTTCCGCGACCCGTTCGTGTTCAAGGGCGACGACGGCATGTTCCACATGCTCGTGTCTACAAAACAAGGCACCAAGGGTGTTCTTGCTGAGTTCACTTCTGCCGACCTGAAGGCTTGGAACCATTCAGGCGTGTTTATGACAATGATGTGGGACCGCTTCTACGAGTGCCCCGACGTGTTCAAGATGGGCGATTGGTGGTACCTGGTGTATTCAGAGAAACATTCGGCAATACGCAGGGTGCAGTATTTCAAGGGGCGCACGCTTGACGAACTGAAAGCCACGACTGCCAATGACAGCGGCATCTGGCCCGACGACCATGAGGGATTCCTTGACTCGCGCGGCTTTTACGCCGGCAAGACAGCCTCGGACGGTACAAACCGCTACATCTGGGGATGGTGCCCTACACGTGCAGGAGAAGACAATACTGCCGTAGGCGCATCGCCAAACGAACCCGAATGGGCAGGCAACCTTGTTGTCCACAAGCTTATACAGCATGAAGACGGCACGCTGACACTTGGTGCTGTGGAAGGCGTTGACAAGAAATATTCGACCGTGTCTGATGTCAAGCTGATGGCAAAGAGCGACAACGGAGTTACCGTAAATAGCGGTATGTACATGCTTACGGGTGACGCCTATGCACTGTTCAATCGTTTGAATGTACACAATAAGATATCATTCACAGTGAAGACGCAAGGAGCTGACGACAAGTTCGGCATCTCGCTCTGCCGTGGCACGGATTCGGAAAAATATTATTCCATAATAGTAAATCCCGAAGGCAACGGCCGCCGCAAAATCAACTTCGAAGAAGAAGGCCCGTCGGGCATCGGCTTCATCGATGGCATTGACAGCTACCTGTTCAACGCTCCGGCGGACAATGTGTACAACGTTACCGTCTATACGGACAACTCCGTGTGCGTAGTCTACATCAATGACAACGTGGCTTACACAAACCGCATATACGGCAACCAGAAGAATTGCTGGTCGGTCAACAGTTATGGCGGTACCATCGAGTTGGGCAACATTGACGTCCGTTATTATTAAAGACGGCAAAACGGCGTGCAAAAGGCGGCCTTTTAGGACGTAAAAGACCGTCTTTTGCAAGCTAAAACATAACCTTTTGGAAAGTGGCTGGATGCCAGACAGTTACAAATGCGTCTGCGTCCGGTTGAAACCATACCTTATTTAGTTTGTCAAACAACAGATAATCATGAAAATAAAGACTGTTTTATTAACATTGGCATTTGCCGTGGCTCCGTCAATGATGTACGCCGAAGCACGGCTAAAGATACATCACTTGGCCAACGAACAGAACATCGTTTCTGTCGAGGAAGCCATGAGGTACTTGCTACTTCCTGTTCAAGACGATGCTCCCGAGGCAAAATTGTGTGTGGTCGAGAATAACAGGCAGGCCACAGTGATAATCAACGTGCGTTTGGCTCGCGAGCGCGTTGACTATTATGTGCCATTAGACCTGGAAGCCTTTGTGGGCCGTAATGTCAAGATTGATGTTCAAGGCATGCCCCAAGGTTCGTTGTGCTGGGAAAAGATGAGCCTGTCTGATACTTTCGACACTGCCAATACGGAGAAGTTCCGTCCAGCATACCACCATACGCCGGCCTACGGCTGGATGAACGACCCTAATGGTATGTTCTATAAGGACGGTGTATACCATCTCTATTTCCAGCACAACCCCTACGGTTCCACATGGGGGAACATGAACTGGGGACACTCTTACTCCACCGACCTTGTTCATTGGACATACGCCGGCGATGCCATTACGCCTGATGCGTGGGGTACGGTGTTCAGCGGTTCGGCCGTCGTTGATAAAGACAATTCCGCCGGTTTCGGCCGTAATGCGATCGTTGCGTTCTATACGTCGGCCAAGCCTACGCCGTGGGGCGATGCCCAGATGCAAAGCATTGCATACAGCACCGATGACGGCAAGACGTTTGAGAAATATCCTGGCAACCCGGTTATAACTTCTACTGAAAAAGACTTCCGCGACCCTCACGTGTTCCGCCACGAGGCAACTGGCCGCTGGATAATGATACTTGCGGCAGGGCAGGAGATGCGCATATACTCGTCCGCCAACCTGAAGGACTGGACTTACGAGAGCAGTTTCGGCAAGGAGTACGGCTCGCACGCCGGCGTTTGGGAGTGTCCCGACCTGTTCGAGCTGCCTGTCGAGGGCACAAGCGAGAAGAAATGGGTGCTTGTATGCAACATAAACCCCGGCGGACCGTTTGGCGGAAGCGCCACGCAGTACTTCACCGGAACGTTCGACGGGCACAAGTTTACTTGCGACACAAAGCCTGAAGTGACGAAATGGATGGACTACGGCAAGGACCATTACGCTGCTGTGTCGTTCGACAACGCTCCCGACGGGCGCCGTGTTATGATAGCCTGGATGAGCAACTGGCAGTATGCCAACCAGGTGCCGACCGTCCAGTTCAGGAGCGCCAACGCCATAGCGCGCGACGTTTACCTGTTCCGCGACAAGGGCGTTGACTACGTTGGTTCGCGTCCCGTAGCCGAGATGACGGCCTTGCGCGGAGATGCGGTGGTAAGCAAGAAGGCCACTCTTGGCGAACTGTCTGTCAAGAAGATGTTCAAGACGCCTTCAGGCGCGTATGAAATAGACCTCGCCATGGCCCCGCAAGACGGCGCTACGGTTAAGCTGATGCTGTCAAACCAGAAGGGCGAGTATGTCACTGTAGTCTACGACGGCAATATGGGCACGCTTTCGTTTGACCGCCGCCAGGGAGGCGACAACAAGTTCAGCGAGCTGTTCCCGGCCGTCACAACCGCTCCCTTACACGGCAAGCTGACCAGCCTGCGCGTGTTTGTCGACAAGAGCAGCATTGAGGTGTTCGGCAACGACGGCCGCGCGGTGATGACCAACCTCGTGTTCCCTTCCGAACCGTACAACAGCCTGACGCTAGGCAGCGACAAGAAGACCGCCGTGTCTTCGTTGAAAGTTTATCCTTTAACAAACAAATAACGCATTGCCATGAACAACAAGACTAATTACATGAAGTTGGTGCCCGTGATGCTTTGCTTCTTTGCCATGGGCTTTGTAGACCTTGTGGGCATAGCGTCCAATTATGTGAAGGCCGACCTGGGCCTGAGCGACTCCGTTGCAAACATCTTCCCCTCGATGGTGTTCTTCTGGTTCCTCATCTTTTCAGTGCCTACGGGCATGCTGATGAACCGCATTGGGCGCAAGAATACCGTGCTGCTCTCGCTTGTCGTGACGGTAGTTTCACTCGTAATGCCGCTGTGCGGCAGCAGTTTCGGAGTGATGCTCGCCTCGTTTTGCCTGCTCGGCATCGGCAACGCACTGATGCAGACATCACTTAATCCCCTGATTTCGACCGTCCTCCAGGGCGGCAACCTTGCCAGCACGCTTACGTTCGGCCAGTTCGTGAAGGCCATAGCGTCGTTCCTTGCGCCCTACATAGCCATGTGGGGAGCCACGGCCGTAATGCCTTCGTTCGGCTTTGGCTGGAAAGTGCTGTTCCTTGTCTACTTCGTTGTAGGTGTTATTTCAGCCCTGCTGCTGTTCGCCACGCCCATACACGAGGAACGCATCGAGGGCAAGGCGTCGAGCTTCGGCGACTGCCTGAAACTGCTCGGCAAGCCTATCGTGCTGCTGTCGTTCCTCGGCATAATGTGCCACGTAGGCATAGACGTAGGTACTAACACTACGGCGCCGAAGCTGCTCATCGAGCGCCTGGGCATGACGCTTAACGAGGCTGCCTTCGCCACGAGCCTTTACTTCATCTTCCGTACCATTGGCTGCCTTACAGGCTCGTTCTTCCTGCGCGTCATGAACAACAAGACGTTCTTCGTGATAAGCGTCGTAATGATGGCGCTGAGCATGCTTGGAATGCTCTTCGGCACGTCCAAGGCCGTGCTCTATGCAGCCATAGCCCTTGTCGGTTACGGCAACTCAAACATCTTCTCGATAGTATTCTCGCAGGCCCTGCTGTCTGAACCCGACAAGCAGAACGAGGTTTCGGGACTTATGATAATGGGTCTTTTCGGTGGAACGGTGTTCCCGCTGTTCATGGGATTTGCCAGCGACGCCATAGGACAGGCCGGAGCCGTAGCGGTAATGGCTGTCGGCGTGGTTTACCTGTTCAGTTATATAAACAAAGTAAAACATTGACAAAGAGTCGCCGGGGCGTACGGCGGCAGGCGGCACAGGCATGGCGGACAAGCCGGCCGAATGCTGGTCAGGCCGTAACCCTCGCGGCATTAAAACCTAAAAAACAATAATTATGAAAACTGACATAATCGTAGGATTGGGAGAAGCATTGTGGGACGTTCTCCCCGAAGGTAAGAAACTTGGTGGCGCACCTTCTAATTTCGCATATCATGTGAAGCAGTTCGGCTTCCATTCGATTGCAATCAGCGCCGTGGGAAAGGACAAGCTCGGCGACGAAACGCTGGCGGCGCTCGATGCGAAAGGGCTCGACTACATAATGCCGCAGACACCTTATCCGACGGGTACGGTGCAGGTTGAGCTTGACGACAACGGCGTGCCGACGTACGACATACGTGAAAACGTGGCGTGGGACAACATCCCGTTCACGCCGGAACTTGAGGAAGTGGCAAAGAGCTGCCGTGCCGTGTGCTTCGGTTCGCTGGCACAGAGGAACATCGTTTCGCGGACTACTATAAGGAAGTTCCTCGAAACCATGCCCGACGGTGGCGGCAGGTTAAAGATTTTCGACATAAACCTGCGCCAGAACTTCTATACAAAGGAAGTGCTGATGGACTCGCTGAAGCATTGCAACATACTTAAAATCAACGACGAGGAGCTTGTCATGATAGGCCGCATGTTCGACTATCCGGGACTCGACATGAGCAACAAGTGCTGGCTGATTTTAGGCAAGTACAACCTCGACATGCTCGTGCTTACGTGCGGAGTCAACGGCAGCTACGTGTTCACTCCCGGCTGCGTGTCGTTCCAGCCTACGCCGCATGTTGACGTAGTGGACACCGTCGGGGCGGGCGACTCGTTCACTGGAGCGTTCTGCTCGGCCATATTGAGCGGCATGAGCGTTGCCGACGCTCACAAGCTGGCTGTGGAAGTGTCTGCATACGTATGTACGCAGAGCGGCGCAATGCCCGAACTGCCGGCCTCTATATTGGAAAAGGTAGATAAGTAAATATAAGGTAAAAAGATTGTTTCGCTGAAGGGTGCAAGCACGGCGGACGCATGTCTGACGTCGTCGTGTTTTCAACCTTCCGCTTTTTTTGTGCCCGTCGCGTTGTACATATCGGGCGTCGGCGCCATGTATGCACGGCCCGTATGGCGCGTGCCGGCTGCGGCGCTTTTCCAAAAGGATATGTTTTGCGTTGCAAAAGGTTACCTTTTGCCTCCTGATATGCCGCCTTTTGCAGGCTAAAAGACGGTCTTTTGCAACGCATTGAATTTCAGACTGTTATGAAATAGGGCTGCGAAGGCTCTCAAAATGGTTTGGATTCGTATGATAGGAGTAAAGTAAAACGTGCCAAAACCATGTACGGAGGTATTCCGTTATGTGGTTTTGGCACGTCTTGTATGATGTTTTTCCGGCTTCAGACCTTAATCCGGCAGCCATCCGGCAATGCCGGTTCCGATGCGCGGGGCTTTCTGTACGTCCTCAAGGCGTTGGTGGCTTATATGCCGTTACCGGTCATTCAGCCTGCCGTTGTCAGTCTTCGTCGAGTGCGAAGTCGAGTTGCTTCTTCTCTATGTTGGCCTTGGCTACTATGATTTTAATGGGGTCGCCCAGCTGGTATTTGTGGTGGTGGCGCCGTCCTACGAGGCAGTAGTTGCGCTCGTCGAAGTCGTAATAGTCGTCGTCAAGGTCATGCATGGGCACCATTCCCTCGCAGTGGTTCTCGTCGATTTCGCAGTAAATGCCGTACGATGTTATGCCGCTTATGTGTGCGTCGTACTTGTTGCCTATCTTGTCGGCCATGTATTCCACCATCTTGTACTTTATGGAGTCGCGCTCGGCGTTCTGTGCTATTATCTCCATGTCGCTCGAGTGCTCGCACAGTTCTTCGTAGTACTCCTTGTTTGCGCTGCGTCCGCCGTTCTGGTAGCGTGTCAGCAGGCGGTGCACCATGGTGTCGGGATAGCGGCGTATGGGGCTGGTGAAGTGGGTGTAGTACTCGAACGCCAGTCCGTAGTGGCCTATGTTGTGCACGCTGTATTTGGCTTTCATCATCGCCCTGAGCGCTACCGACTCGATAAGGTTCTGTTCGCGCTTGCCGTTGCAGTCGTCCATCAGCTTGTTGAGGCTGCGCGATATCTCGCCTTTCGTGCCGGCAGTCTTCAGGCGGTAGCCGAATTTCACGATGAACTCGCGCAGGGTTTCCAGCTTCGTCGGGTCGGGTGCGTCGTGTATTCGGTAGGGCAGGGTCTTTGCCTTCTGCCCTTTCTTCACCTTGCCTATGCTCTCGGCCACACTGCGGTTGGCAAGCAGCATGAACTCCTCTATCAGCTTGTTGGCGTCTTTCGACTTCTTGAAATAGCACCGGGTGGGGTGCCCTTTGTCGTCGACGTCGAAGTGAAGTTCCTCGCGGTCGAACTTGACGGCGCCGTTCTTGAACCTCGCCTCGCGCAGCTTCTTTGCCAGCATGTCGAGCGTTACCAGTTCCTCTGCGTATTCACCCTTGTATCCTTCAGGTCCTGCTGGCGGCGCAGGCTGTCCCGTTCCGTCGATAACGCCGTTGTCTTCAAGTATCTGCTGCACCTCTTCGTAGGCGAAACGGCGGTTGCTTTTTATCACCGTGTGTACTAGGCGCCATGATTTTATCTCGGCGTTGTCGTCCAAGTCGAACACGGCACTGTATGTCAGCTTCTCCTCGTCGGGGCGCAGCGAGCAGACGAAGTTGCAAAGGTGTTCAGGCAGCATCGGTATGGTGCGGTCTACGAGGTATACGCTCGTGGCGCGCTTCTGCGCCTCCTTGTCAATGATGGACCCTTCGGTGACGTAGTGCGACACGTCGGCAATGTGCACGCCTACCTCCCAGAGCTTGTCGCCCAGTTTGCGTATCGACAGCGCGTCGTCGAAGTCTTTTGCGTCGCGCGGGTCAATGGTGAATGTAGTCACTTCGCGGAAGTCCTCGCGCTCGTTGTAGTCCTGCTCGGTAATCTCGCCCGTTATCTTGTCTGCGGCTTCCTCCACGCGCTTCGGGTACTTGTAGGGCAGTCCGTATTGGGCGAGTATTGCGTTCATCTCGACGTCGTTGTCGCCCTGTTCGCCCAGTATGTCGACAATCTCGCCTATGATGTTCTTGTTGTCTTCGTCAGGCCATTTGGTCACTTTCACCACGGCTTTCTCGCCGGTCTTGCCGCCTTTCAGCTTGTTCTTGGGTATGATGATGTTGTTGGCGAAGACGTTGCCGTCGGGCACGAGGAAGGCGAAGTCGCGCTCAACCTTCAGCTTGCCGACAAACGAGTCGCGCGCCCTTTCGAGTATTTCGGTTACCATTGCCTCCTTGATGTGGTTGCGCCGGCGCGCCATGAAGGTTACGCGGACGCGGTCGCCCGTAAGCGCCGACTTCGAGTTACGCTCGGCCACGAATACCGGTTTGCCGCCGTCGTCGGGCTCGAAACTGTTCTTGCCGTTCGACTTGCGTATGAACCGGCCTTCCTGTACCTGGCCTTTCATGTTCAGTTTGTATGAATTATCGCTTACTTTGCTTAGGAAGTCGTCCCAAGCCATGTCTTCCATAATCTCTACGGCGAGCATCTTCGCAGGGTGGGTTACAAGGCGTAAGTCCTTGAATATCTGCTTGAAGCTGAGCGTCTTTTCCGCGTTGCGCATGAACAGGTCCTGCAGCATTTCGGTCAGTTGGTTTTTCGTCAGCCTCTTGTTTTTCTTCTTTTCTTTTGCCATATTGTTGTCTTTTTAGTGTGACATGGAAAGATTGTGCGGCTCGTGCGTGCCGCCTTTTCCTGCGAAGTTACAAAAATAATCCCGTATCCTGTTGTTCCGTTATGATTATTTTGCAATAAAAAAAGAAGGATGCACCGTCAAAATGAGGCGCATCCTTCTTGCTTTTCGTATTCGGTAAAGTGTTATTTTACTTCCCAAGTGTCGTTGGTCTCGAGCAGTTCGGCGAAGTTGTGGTATTTCTTCTTACCCTTCACCTCTTCAATCTGTGCCTTTACGGCTTCTTCGTAGCTTGGTGCGTCGACGTCGCGGATGACTCCCAGTGCTACGGGAAATCCATGCTCGTTGTCCATCATTGCGAGTTTCAGCTGCAAGGTGTTGTCCTGGCAGTGTGCGTCGTGTACGAGGATGTCCTTCTCCGTGATGCCGTTTTCGCCCAGTTTCACAACCTTAAGGCCGAAGCCTTCCTGCATCAGGCCGTATTCGTTGTTCTCGCCGAAGAGCAGGGGCTGGCCGTGGCGCACGTAGATGGCGTTCTTGGCGCGGCCTTCCTTCTTGTAAATGGAGTCGTAGCAGCCGTTGTTGAAGATTACGCAGTTTTGCAGAATCTCGCATACCGATGCGCCCTTGTGCTTGTAGGCAGCCTTCAGTATGTCGACTGTTCCTTCTGCGTCGGTGGCTACGGCGCGTGCAAAGAAGTGGCCTCTTGCGCCGAAGCAAAGCTCGGCGGGCAGGAACGGGTCTTCCACTGTGCCGTAAGGTGACGACTTGCTGACGAATCCGCGTGGTGACGTTGGCGAGTACTGGCCTTTCGTCAGACCGTATATGCGGTTGTTGAGCAATATCATGTTAAGGTCGATGTTGCGGCGCATGGCGTGTATGAAGTGGTTTCCGCCGATGGCAAGTCCGTCACCGTCGCCGCTGATTTGCCATATCGTCAGGTCGGGATTGGCAACCTTTGCGCCCGTGGCTATTGCTGCTGCGCGTCCGTGTATGGTCTGCATGGCGTACGTGTTGACGTAATATGGCAGACGGCTTGAGCAACCTATGCCTGAAATTACGGCTGTCTGATACGGCGGCACGCCGAGTTCAGCCATCGCCTTGTGAAGCGAAGCCAGGAAGAAATGGTCTCCGCAACCGGGACACCAGCGCGGTTGTCCCTTCTTATAGTCTTGAGCAGTGTAACTCATCGCTTTTATGTTTTTAGCTGTTAAATGGTTCCGGATATCCTTAGATGTTTGGAACGATGCTTCCGACTCTTGTCAGCGCCGGCCTCGAATGTCTTGTTCGGCGTGTCTCAAAATCGTGGACTAGCACGTCCTTCGTCCTTTTCTACATTTATATCCGCAACGTCTTTAACTTCTGGTTAAACTCTTAATTCTTGATAATTTTGGTGAACGCCTTGACAAGTTCTGACACAACGAAGGGCTGTCCCTTGACTTGGTTGAACTGGTATGGCGCGAAGTTGTCAACCTTCATGCGCAGGTAACCGGCAAACTGGCCGAGGTTCTGCTCTGCCACAACCACCTTCTTGTATTTTGTAAGCACTTGGGCGGTGTTCTTAGGCAGCGGGTTGATGTAGCTGAAGTGGGCCAACGCCACTTTATTACCCATTTCCCTGAGTACAGACATGGCTGTGTACAAGTGGCCGAACGTGCCTCCGAAGCCTACGATAAGCAGGTCGGCATCGTCAGCGTCGCCAAGTACGTCAACGTCAGGAACAGGAATCTTGTATACTTTCAATGCGCGCAGATGGCACATCTTGTCGTGATTCTCCGGGTCGGTTGATATTGCTCCGGTGTTTCCGTCTTTCTCCAGACCGCCCAATATGTGTTCATAGCCTTCCTGTCCGGGTATCGCCCAATAGCGTACGCCGGTCTCCGGGTCGCGCTGGTACGGCGTATAGTGTCCTTTTTGTTCGGGAGTTACGTAGTGCGGATGAATCTCCGGCAGTTCGTCGATGTTCGGCAACTTCCATGCGGCAGAACCGTTGGCCACGAATGCGTCGGTGAGCAGCACTACGGGAGTAAGATGCTCAAGGGCGATTTTTGCCGCAGCGTACACTGCATCGAAGCAGTTTGTGGGGCTTGTTGCGGCGATTACCGGCATTGGTGATTCGCCGTTGCGTCCGAAAAGGGCCTGCAACAGGTCGGTCTGCTCGCTCTTTGTAGGCAGGCCGGTCGACGGACCGCCACGCTGTACGTCGATGACAACGAGCGGAAGTTCGTCTATTACTGCCAGGTTCATGGCCTCAGACTTAAGGCAGATGCCAGGTCCTGATGTGGAAGTTGCCGCCAATGCGCCTGCGAACGATGCTCCGATGGCGCTGGCGCATCCTGAGATCTCGTCCTCGCACTGTACTGTCATCACGCCGAGAGACTTGTGTTTGGCCAGCTCGTGCAGGATGTCGGTGGCAGGAGTGATGGGGTATGAGCCTAGATACAGTTTCATTCCGGCCTTTTCAGCGGCTGCAATGAGTCCGTATGCGGTAGCCTTGTTGCCGGTGATGTCCATGTAGCGGCCTTTCACCTTGTTCTTAGATTCGATGCGGTATGTTGCCGGTACGCTTGCGCTTACATTGTGTCCGTAGTCATAACCGGCGTTTACAACTTTAATGTTGTTTTCGGCTATGGCCGGCTTCTTGTCGAACTTCTCGCGCAGGAACGCTTCAACGAAGCTTATGTCGCGGTTGAACAGCCAGCATACGATACCGAGTGCGAACATGTTGCGGCACTTCAGTATGGCCTTGTTGTCCATTCCGCTGTCGGCAAGACAGTCTTTAACCATCTGTGTTATTGGACAGGCAACCACACGGTCGGGGTCTATGCCCATCTCTCCGAGGTAGTCTTGAGTCTTGAACTCGGCCCTTTCGAGGTCCTTGGGACCGAAACTGTCAGTGTCGATGATGATCGTTGCCTGTGGCTTGGCAAATTTGTACTGTGTCTTCAGCGCTGCGGCGTTCATTGCCACGAGCACGTCGCACATGTCGCCGGGCGTGTATGCGCGGCCACTTGCAATGTGTACCTGGAATCCTGATACGCCCGTAAGCGAGCCTTGCGGGGCGCGGATGTCCGCCGGATAGTCGGGGAATGTTGATATTCCGTTACCTACCGTAGCTGAAACTGTCGAGAAAATGTTGCCCGCCAGCTGCATACCGTCGCCCGAGTCGCCCGAGAAACGCACTACGACATCGTCTAATTGCTTTACTTCCAATTCTTCTGCCATAAATCAAAGTATTTTTAGCTTGAGCTTGTTAATCATGTTTTTCATCAGTGCAACATGGTGCTTTATTAACCGGACAGTCGTGGCTGTTACCGTAAGGTTGTTGCCCTTGTTGCATTTTTTGCAAAGTTCGGAAAGATTATTGAATTATCAAAATGTTTTTTGATAAATTTATAAACAAACAGGTTTACTCCATGTTTTGACGGCTTTTTTTGTGCCTTGCAGCACGCTTTTCGGCGTGTGTCGTAACAGATTGATAGCTGATTGGACGTGCTTGAACGTATACATGGACCTGTTTAGTTACATTTTGCTTGTCTGTAAGCTGTCTGAAGGTTTATGGTTGTGGTGTTAATTTATAAGTAGGTATATGTATAAGGCCCTTGCATTTGGATGATGCAAGGGCCTTCGTTATGGTGTTTTATGCGGTGTGGTTAAAAGTTAAAGCTTTGTTCCAAAATACTTTGTGCGTCAGTTCCGCCGTCTCCTGCCATGCCGCTATATATATAATGGTGGAAAGTGTCCTGCCTGACGGCGTCGTGCAGGATACCTTAGTATTTGAAGGAACTGCCCCCGAGGAACTCGCGCAGCAGTGACGTTGGCGGCAGCTGTCGGTTTTGTATCGGAGCAATGTATTTCAGGAATTTCAACAGGCGGTAGGCTTCGGCGTGCTCGTCGGCGTTTTCAGGCACAAGTTCGAGCAGCGGTTCTGCCTGGCTTTTTATCACGGCAAGCTCGAACAGCATTGCCGTATTGAACATAACGTCGGCGTTTTCCTGGTAGGGGAATATCCATTTGTTTTCTCCTGCACGCACGCTCGGCCATCGGCGAATGGTCTCCATTGCGCTCACTCCGCGGTACTTGTTGTCGCGTATGATGCGGCGCAGCAGCCTGTTGTCGGTTGTCGGTATGTAGTTATGCGTGTCAAGCAGGATTGTGGTGAGCGCCGACGCATATACGCGGAACTTCTGTTCTTCGGGTATTAAGGCTGTAAGTTCGGGGTTGAGTGCGTGTATTCCTTCGACTACGAGAATGTTGTCATCGCTCATTTTGAGCCTGCGTCCGCTCTTTTCGCTGCGTCCTGTCTGGAAGTTATATTTCGGCAGTTCCACTTCCTCGCCGGCAAACAGGGCGTTGAGCTGGCTGTTCAGCAGTGGTATGTTGAGTGCATAAAGGCTTTCGTAGTCGTATTCGCCGTGTTCGTCCCTGGGGGTTTCCTCCCTGTTTACGAAGTAGTCGTCGAGCGAAATCTGCACAGGCTTGATGCCGCATGTCAGCAGCTGGATGGACAGACGCTTGCAGAATGTGGTCTTGCCGCTTGACGACGGTCCTGATATTAGCACCACTTTCACGCCTCGCCGTGTCGAGATCATGTCTGCTATCTGTGAAATCTTCTTCTCCTGGAGAGCTTCCGATACGTTTATCAGGTCGGTCGACATGCCTTTCTGTACAGCCTCGTTGAAGTCGCCGACGGTAGATATGCCGAGAATCTTTTGCCAGTGGTGGTGTTCCTTGAATATGTCGAACATCTTGTCCTGGCGTACCAGCTCGCCCAGTTGCGACGGATTGTCGCGCGAGGGGATGCGCAACAGCAGTCCGTCATAGTATTTTTCCAGTCCGAAAAGATATAGCTGCCGCGTGTTGGTGAGAAGGGTGCCGTAATAATAGTCCTTGTATCCGTCCAGGTCATAGTATGTCGTGTAAAGCCTTCCTACGCTTTTCAGCAATTTCACTTTCGACTTCATGCCTAGTTCGTTGAACATGTCGACCACTTCTTCGGTCGTGCTTTCATACCGTCTTATAGGTATTGCGTCGTCGATTATTTTCTGCATGCGCTGTTTTACGGCTTCTGCGTCAAACTGCGTGATGGGGCGTCCTATGTTCAGGTTGCAGTAGTATCCGTTTGATACGGGAATGTCTATAACCACCTCGGAGCCCGGCCACAGGTCGTGCACGGCCTTGCACAGCACCAGGAACAGTGTGCGCGTGTAAGCCCTCGCACCTGACGACGATGTAATGTCAAGATATTCGATGTCCTTGTTGTGGTAGACGCGGTAGTGCAGGCCCTCAACCTTGTTGTTTACTTTAACGCTCAGCGGACCGTACTCCATTTTTAAATTTAATTCACGGAAAATCTCAGAAAGAGTGCTTCCTATTGTGACATTTTGCGTTTTTTTATTATTTTTGCAACGTATTTGTATCATTTGTTTCATTTTTCATGCAGTTTTAGATTTCACGATTGTAAAGATACTCCGTTTTTTCGACACTGCACAATGCGCGACATCAAATTAATTTAAAATATGTCGATTTGGATTTTTTTTAAGATTATCGGGTCGTTGGCTCTTCTCATCTACGGAATGAAGGTGATGAGCGAAGCCCTGCAGAAGATGGCCGGTTCGCAGTTGCGCCACATCCTCGGCACGATGACCAAAAACAGGTTTACCGGCATGTTCACCGGTATGTTCGTAACGGCCGCCGTACAGTCGTCGTCTGCAACTACTGTTATGGTAGTCGGATTTGTCAATTCCGGTATTATGAGTCTGAAACAGGCAGTAGGTATCATCATGGGTGCCAACATCGGCACCACGCTGACCGCCTGGATAATGAGCTTGGGCTTTTCGTTTAATTTCATGGACGCCGTATTCCCCGCATTCATTGCCGGCATCTTGCTCATTTACACGCGCCGACACCGCTACGTGGGCGACTTTCTTTTCGGCATAGCGTTCATGTTTTTCTCGCTCGCCCTGCTCAGTCAGACGGGCGACGAGATGGACTTGGGGCACAACCAGGACCTGATTGACTTCTTCAGCTCGTTCGACACGGGCAGCTATGTCACTATCGTCGTGTTCCTGCTCATCGGCACCGTGCTTACGTGCATCCTGCAGTCGTCGGCCGCGCTGATGGCCATTACGATGATGCTTTGCTCGAGCGGCGTGCTACCCATATACCTCGGCATCGCCCTTGTCATGGGAGAGAACATCGGAACTACGGCTACGGCCAACCTCGCAGCCCTCGGGGCGAACACTCAGGCGCGGCGGGCGGCGCTGGCCCACTTGGTGTTCAACGTGTTCGGAGTGTTGTGGATGCTGTGTCTGTTTTATCCTTTCGTCAACACGGTGTGCTCGCTTGTTGGCTACGATCCTGAGAGCACGGCCATCGACCCGGCACTGCTGTCGGTCGTGCTGGCCGCATTCCACACGGCCTTCAACGTCTGCAACACGGCCATACTGATATGGTTCATACCGCAGATAGAGCGTACCGTCTGCTATCTCATCAAGCCTAAGACGAAGGAAGGCGACGACGAGTTCCGCCTGCGCTACATCGGCGGCGACACGATAATGAAGACTCCCGAGCTCTCGGTGCTCGAGGCGCAGAAGGAGATACAGCTCTTCGCCGAGCGCATACAGCGCATGTTCGGTTTCGTCCGCGAGCTGCTTGGCACCAAGAACGATGCTGACTTCAACAAACTGTTCAGCCGTATCGAGAAATACGAAGGCATCAGCGACAACATGGAGATAGAGATCGCAAAATATCTTGACCGTGTCAGCGACGCGCACCTCAGCGACGAGACCAAGGCCAAGATACGTGCCATGCTGCGCGAGATATCAGAGATAGAGAGCATCGGCGACAGCTGCTACAACATTGCGCGCACGATAAACCGCAAGGTGAAGGGCAAGGAAGACTTCAACGAGAGCCAGTACGAGCACCTGCACCAGATGTTCGAGCTTACGGACGACAGCCTCACGCAGATGAACGTGATGCTCTCGGGCCGCAAGGACAGGCTCGACGTGAACCGCTCGTTCAACATCGAGAACGAGATAAACAATTACCGCGACCAGCTGCGCAGCCAAAACATCAACGACGTGAACGCCCACGAGTACACTTACGCTATCGGTACGATGTACATGGACGTGGTTTCAGAGTGCGAGAAACTGGCCGACTACGTTATCAACGTCGTCGAGGCGCGCATGGGTACAAGGCAGAAAGAGGCATAACTTGCCGTCAGCCTGATTTTGCATCAATATTGACTGTTTTGCGGAAGGCAAGCTTTTACGACCTAAAAGCTTGCCTTTTGCCGTCTAAAAGGTTACCTTTTACAACGCAAAAGGCAACCTTTTGTAATATGCTGGAATACAGATGGTTATGGCGCTTGTAACAAAACGGCTGCACCGTCAATGGAAATTTTTTTGAAAAAAGTCTGTTTTTCTATGTCACAAATAGCGTATCTTTGCGTAGTATAAGCAAAAGGAAACAATTTAAATCGAATAATTATGAAGATGAAGAGACTTACTTTTGCGTTTTTAGCCGTGTTCTTAACACTTACAGTTTGTAGTGTCAAAGCTGAGGAAAAGGTTTATTTTCCTAAATCAGCACCGGTTTCTGATAATGAGAATGGTGTAATAAAGGAGACTCTCGATTTGAAAGATTTCCTTGGTGTAAATTGCTATTCCAATGTTGAAGTCTACTATACTCAGGGCGATAAATATAAAGTTGTATTGCATGCGGGAAATGATACATCCGACATGGCTGTCATTACGGTTGAAGATGGAGTCGTAAATGTTGATGTTAAAAGGAAGTGTGATAAAAACGCTAAAAATGATATAAGTGAACCTTTAAAGCTGTTCATAACCTCGCCGTCGCACGATAAAAATTCAAACATAAATTTAAGTGGCGCCTGTCTGAATCTAGATTGTAGCGATTTGGGCAATCTTGATATCAATCTTGACTGCAAGTCGGTCTATATTGACAAGTCTGGTGTCCTGCACATGACGTTTTCTGGCGAGACAGACAATGTTGATCTGTAAGGTGGTGGCAGCCCAATGGCGAACACGAGCAAGCTCAACAAATTCTGATCAGGTGCGATATAATCGCATTGTAAATGCCATATCGGTATGTGTGCAATCACTGGTGGAGTAAAAGCATATCATATATGAAAGTGGAATTTGCATCCTGTGTGGAGGATATGCAGACCTCCGTGAAGGGCAAGATAGATATAGACAAGTTGAATAAAATCTGATATATGACCGTAAGGGACTTTGAACGTGAGACAGAAACCATGCGCCCTATGCTTTTGCAGATGGCCCGCGGCTATCTCGGCTGTGCCGAAGATGCAGAGGACATAGTGCAGGATGCTTTCGAGAAGCTGTGCGATATGGTCGGTACCTTGCGCTCGCCGTTGGCCCCTTTGGCAAAAGTGCTTGTGCGCAACCTCAGTATTGACCGTATACGCCGTCGCCATCCTACGGTCAGTGTGGATAATGTGGCTCTGGCTGCGCCTTCCGTCAGCAGTGTTTACGGTACTGTTTCAGACCGTATGATGGACATTATCGACACCCTTCCGGCTGCCCAGCAGGTGGTGCTACGCCTGCGCCATATCGACGGAATGGAGTTTTCAGAGATTGCGCGCCTTACCGGCAGCAGCGAGGAATCGGTGCGGAAGATGCTCAGCAGAGCGCGTATTGCAGTGAGGAAACATTTTCTTAACGATAAAGATGATGAGGACTAAAGACATAGAACGGGCCGAAAGGCTCATCGAAAAGTTTTTCGACGGCGAGACGACGCTTGCCGAGGAGAAGTGGCTTTACAGACAGTTCGGCCGCAGCGACCTGCCCGAGCAGTTGAGGCGTTACTGCCCGATGTTCGCAGCTTTCGGCTCACTGCCGTCCGACAATGAGCGCAAGGCACAGATTGTATCCGTATTCCGTCGTGCCGTAAGGGCTACGGCTGTTGTGTTGATGCTGCTTGCCGGTATCACGTTTTACTCTGATTATCATGAAGAACGTATGCTCGCACGCTTATATGGCGGAAGCTATGTCATTGAAAACGGTAAGCGCATAGATGACCTGAGCCGCATCCGCAGCAACATAGAGAGTACTATTGAAGATGCCAAACGTATAGAGGCACAGGTCAATGAAGCGGAAGTTGCAAAAAATGCGAAGAAGGAAGTGCTTGAAGGAATAGATGATCCTGAGATGCGCAGACAGATAGAAGAAATGTTGAATGAATGATTTGTTAAACATATGAAACGCAGAATTGTTATAATCGCAGTATTTCTGATATGCTTTATGACTAATGTCATGGCACAGAATTCGATAGACAAGCTTGTTGATGAATATTCGGCAGCAGGGACAAGCAGCTACACCTCGGTGGTGGATCGTGATCCGAACACGCTTAAAGTAAGGAATGTCATCAACGTGTTGAGTTTGGAAAATGCTGATGCAGGCAAGTTTATCTCAGCTTTCAAGCGAGAGTCAAGAACAGGAAACTTTACTGAAAAATACTCTCCTGATTCTTACAAGATGGTTCTTACGGTCGGAAAACAAAACCAGAGCCGCATATATGTGTTGGCGTGTTCAGACCCATATAGGCCCGGACGGAGCAATACGAAGTTCGAGGAGGTAAAGGTTACAATAGTGATTAATTACAGATAAGCCGTTGAGGCTATAATGATTCTCTCTTAATTTTGTTGTGATTGCCAGTAAGGATAGCGTTTTTTCTTTATATAAAAAGAGCGTAACGGAGACCGGCCAAGTTGTCGGCGGTCTCCGTTCCTTACATTTCAGACCTAAAAAAACTTTGATATTATGAAGCTGTTCTTATTCAGCCGCGCTGAAAGTCACCTTAACGTTGCCTCTGCCCAAGGCCTCTGCCAGTTGTTGCGGATTGTCAACTTTGCCTACTCTTGTGTAGCTGTATGATGTGCTGAACGTCTTGTAGAACAGCACGAGGCAGTCCGAGCCGTAGAGCATGATGTCGCCTGCGTTGATGGTTCCCGGGTTGTTGCTGTCAGCAGGCAGGCTGCTGTCAAGGTAAAAGTACTTTTCGTTGCCGTTAAGTTCGTTCATGTCGAGCGTCAGCGGCAGCATGCTTGCGAATGCTTGTGCCGTTCTGTTGTCTGCAAGTGTGGCGGTAAAGTTTGCCCCGCCCGCGCTGATTGTGATTTTCCTTGTCATTTCTTCTTCGTTTTGTCCTTTGTTGTTGCTTTGTTGTGTGCTGTCGTTTTCACTCTCGCCGTTGTCAGTTCCATTTACTACGTTCTGTCCTGTGTAACTGTCGTAGTCATCGTTGCCGCACGAGACGGCTGTCGTGGCGAAGAGCATCAGCATTGCCGTCGATATTATTGCTGTTTTCATTCCGTGCCGTGTTAGGTCGTTATAGTGGTATTTACTTGTCCCGTTGCAAAGTTAAGGCATTCAGGACTATTCCGGTGTGGATATTTTACGGATGTTTGAATATGCATTACTGATGTGTTGCTGAATTTTCGGCGTGTTGTGGTCTGAGACCTCATATACGCCTGTATGCCCCGGTTTTTTGATATTTGGCTAATGTGCTGTCAGCCAGATGATTACCTGCTGCCGTGCAATATGCTGCCTTTTGCCTTGTAAAAGGTTACCTTTCGTCGTGCAATATGCCGTCTTTTGCAATGTAATATGCCACCTTTGGCAAGACTGTAATTTTTGATACGCATTTTCGTTTCACTACCTTTTTATTTTGCATTTAGCTCGATTTGCGTTAACTTTATATAAGTCAGGCTGCATCTCGTAAATGAAAATAAAAGTTCGTTTCACTCCCTTTTTATTTTGCATTTAGCTCGATTTGCACTAACTTTGCAATTGGAATAAATATCAAAGGAACATGGAACAGAAATTCTTGATTTACAATACGCTTACACGAAGCAAAGAGCGGTTTGAACCACTGCATGCCCCTAACGTCGGCATGTATGTCTGCGGACCTACCGTCTACGGCGACCCGCACCTGGGACATGCCCGCCCGGCCATAACTTTCGACATACTTTTCCGTTACTTGAAGCATCTCGGATACAAGGTGAGGTACGTGCGCAACATTACGGACGTGGGCCATCTTGAGCACGATGCCGACGAAGGCGAGGACAAGATAGCCAAGAAGGCGCGCCTCGAACAGCTCGAGCCTATGGAGATAGCGCAGTATTACACCAACCGTTACCACGACGCAATGGCGGCGCTCAACGTGCTGCCGCCAAGCATTGAGCCGCATGCCACGGGCCATATCATCGAGCAGGAGGAGCTGGTAAGGCAGATACTCGACAACGGTTTCGCCTACGAGAGCAACGGAAGCATTTACTTCGACACTGCGAAGTATAACGAGAAATACCATTACGGCATACTGTCAGGCCGCAATCTTGACGATGTGAAAGACGCCAGCCGCCAGCTCGACGGAGTGGGAGAGAAGCGCAACCAGGCCGACTTCGCCCTGTGGAAGAAGGCACAGCCCGAGCACATTATGCGCTGGCCGAGCCCATGGAGCGACGGATTCCCCGGCTGGCACTGCGAGTGTACGGCCATGGGCAGAAAGTATCTGGGCGAGCATTTCGACATACACGGCGGCGGCATGGACCTAGTGTTCCCGCATCACGAGTGCGAGATAGCACAGGCCGTGGCATCGCAGGGCAGCCAGATGGTGAAGTACTGGATGCACAACAACATGATAACCATCAACGGACAGAAGATGGGCAAGAGCCTCGGCAACTTCATTACGCTCGAACAGTTCTTCACGGGCGAACACAAGCTGCTGTCAAAGGCGTACTCGCCCATGACGATACGCTTCTTCATACTCTCCGCCCACTACCGCGGCACGGTCGACTTCTCTGACGAAGCCTTGCAGGCAAGCGAGAAGGGACTGGCACGCCTGCTGACCGGACTGGCCGACCTGAAGCGCATCAAGCCGTCCGCAGAAAGCGACGCACAGGTGAAGGAGTTTGTAGGCTCGCTGCGCCAGAAGTGCTACGACGCCATGAACGACGACATGCAGACACCCGTGGTGATAAGCCTTCTGTTCGAGGCTTGCCACGTAATAAACATAATACTCGACCATAAGGGCGCCATATCGGCAGCCGACCTTGAAGAACTCGACGGCGCTATGCGCCTCTTCGCGTTCGACATCCTCGGCCTGAAAGAGGCTGAAAGCGGCGGAAGCAAGAAGCGTGAGGAAGCCTTCGGCAAGGTAGTCGACATGGTGCTCGACCTCCGCGCCAAGGCCAAGGCCGCCAAGGACTGGGCCACGAGCGACCGTATACGCGACGAACTGGCTGCAGCCGGCTTCGAGGTTAACGACACAAAGGACGGCAGCGTGTGGAGACTTGACGTCTGACACAGGGCCGACGGTTTTATAATAAGACGGGAACAGATGTTTGGAATGAGAATGATTGGTGGGGCGCTTGCGGGCTTATATCCGTCCGTCAATGCGCTTACGGCTGCAAGGCGAACTTTCAGCAAGAGGCGCCATGCGTCGTCCAGCCGTCCTTCCTGCGTGTTTGATGTTCTCGTCTTGTTGTCTTTATTCTGTCTGTCGGTTTGTTTCTCGTCATGCTCAAACGGCAAGAAACGCTATGTAATAGGCGTGTCGCAGTGCAGTGAAGACATCTGGCGCAATAAGCTTAACAACGAATTGCGCGACGCTGTGTACGTCCACGAAAACGTGGAGTTAAGCATCAAGTCGGCAGATGACGAGGACGAGAAGCAGGCAGAGCAGATAAACCGCTTTGTAGACGACGGTGTAGACATACTCATTGTTGCACCTAACCAGGTGAATTCCGTTACCAAGCCAATAGCTAAGGCTTACGGTAAAGGCATTCCCGTGATATTTTTTGACCGCAGGGCGGGCGACAGCAAGTACACAGCCTTTATCGGGGGTGACAACGTAAAGATAGGGCGTACCATCGGAGAATACATCGCATCCAAGCTCGGAGGCAAGGGCACGGTGGCCGAGATAATGGGTCTTGAAGGCTCATCGCCGGCCATTGAGCGCCACAAAGGTTTTATCGAAGCCCTGTCGAAGTATCCCGGTATAAGGCTCGTTGCAAGCCAGAGCGGCACATGGCAGCAGGAAAGCGGACGGCGTATAGCCGAGGGCGTGTTTGCCGCAGGCGTGCGTCCTGACTATGTGTTCGCCCATAACGACCGCATGGCGTTCGGCGCATGGCAGGTGGCACGCCGCCTCGGGTTAGGTGATAAGATAAAGTTCGTGGGCATAGACGCGCTGCCCGGCAAGGACGGAGGCATACGCCTTGTGCGCGACGGTGTGCTCGATGCATCGTACATATACCCTACGCGCGGCGACCTCGTCATACAGTTGGCGCTCAACATACTTGAGGGCAGGCCTTACAAGAAGGACAACTACATGAAGGCGGCCCTCGTAACGAAGGACAATGCGGAGACTATGCTCATGCAGGCGGAGGAGATAAGCCACATGAGTTCGCAGCTCGAGGAACTCCATGGCAAGTTGGACTTCTTCTTCACGCAGTACAGCCACCAGAAGATTTACTTCATGCTGAGCATTGTCATATTGGTTCTTGTCTTGGTGGTGTTCGTCATATCATACCGCATGGCAATGGTGAAAAGGCGCATGGAACGCGAGGCGGCTGACGCCAAGCTGGCTTTCTTCACCGACATAAGCCACGACCTGCGCACCCCGCTGACGCTGATAGCCGACCCGGTGGAGCGTATCCTCGACGACGATAACATCACCCCGGCTCAGAGGCAGATGCTGGGGACGGTTAAGCGCAACGCCGCCACGCTGCTTAATCTTGTCAGTGAGATACTAGACCTGCGTAAGATACAGGACGGTAAGATGACGCTGGCGCTGACCGAGTTTAACCTCTGCGACAGCATAAGGATGTGGGTGGACGACTTCAAGTCGCTCGCTGCCGCGCACAAGGTGGCGATAAGCATAGACGCCGGCGTGTGCCTGAACATCAAGGCCGACTATAACAAGGTGGAACGTATCTGTTACAACCTGATAAGCAACGCGCTTAAGTATAACAGGCAGGGTGGTTGCATAACTGTGAAGGTGGCCGGAAATGGTGGCTATGCCGAGTTATCCGTGGCCGATACGGGCATAGGCATGTCGAAGGACAGCGTAGGCAAGATATTCGACAAGTTTTACCGGGTGGAAAACAACAGTGGCGGCACCGGTGTGGGGCTGGCCGTTGTGAAGGCCTTTGTGGAACTCCACGGTGGCAACGTGTCGGTAGACAGCGTCGAGGGCAAGGGCTCCGAGTTTGTTGTAAGATTGCCGCTTAACTGTGACGCTGCTGCACCGGAGCCGTTGCAGCAGCAGTCTGGCGCCGGCAGTGGCAATGGCTTCCATGCCGTGCAGTTGCCTGTCGCCGGCAAGGACGGCGGTGGCGAAGGTGTGGCCGACGGCGGACATGACGGGCGGCAAGACGCTGCCGAAACAGCAGCCGGTGACGCCAATGGCGGCGTGGTGCCTTCAGACTCGCGCCTGCTGGTGCTCATAGTCGACGACAATATAGAGGTAAGGCAGTATGTGGCCTCGATTTTGCATGGTGAATATGACGTCATTCTGGCGGGAAATGGCAAGGAGGGGCTTGATATTGCACTTAAGAATGTGCCTGACGTTATAATCTGCGACGTGCTGATGCCTGTCATGGACGGCCTTGAGATGTGCCGGCGTGTAAAGGAGGCCACTGCTACGAGCCACGTGCCTGTTATCCTGCTGACATCGCAGGCCTTTGCCGAGCAACGTGCCGAGGGCTACGACTGTGGCGCGGACGCATATTTAACGAAGCCGTTCAGCAGCAAGGTGCTGGTGTCGCGCGTGCGCAACCTGCTCGAAAACCGTAAGAGGCTTAAGTATGTGTACGGCGTTGTGGCCGATAATGTGCAGAAAGAGTGCGGCGACGTGGACAGCCGTTTCATGGATGACTTCCGTCGTGTGGTTGAGGAATACCTTGCCGACTCTAACCTGACTGTCGAGACTGTGAGTGCCGCGCTCAACCTAAGCCGTGTGCAGATGTACCGCAAGGTGAAGCAGCTTACGGGCTCGTCGCCGGTCGAGCTGATACGTGTGACGAGGCTTAAGCGTGCCGAGCATTTGCTGAAGACAACCAACATGACCGTGTCTGAAATATCTTACGAGGTGGGTTTCTCGTCGCCGTCTTACTTCTCGAAGTGCTTTAAGGACCATTTCGGCACTGCGCCGGGTGACATGAGGTGACGGGGCCGTAATGTACGAACGATACTAATATTTCCAATTTGCATCCTATTGCAATACAAAAGGTTACCTTTTACATGCTAAAAGGTAACCTTTTGCACGCTAAAAGATCATGTTTTGCAAACCGTTGAAAATCAACCGGTTATAAGTTTGTTGCGTTTTGTGCCCGCATAGGCCTGCGCCAGTACCCGGCAGGGCGCCGCACTGGGGGCAGCCAGACCGTGCGAGGCTGTTGGCGCGGAGTGGTCTGATAGCATTTTTTATCATTTTAAAATGTAAAATTCTTTGTGTTGTCGGATATAAGTATCAGATATTTTGCCTAAATTTGCATATCGAATATTGAAAAACGAAAAATATGCTTAATTTAGATGATCTGTACAAGGCACGTTACGTGCTTAGTAAGATTCTTAGGCGCACCGACCTCGTGCATGCGCCCAAGCTGAACCCAGAGAGTGATATTTACCTTAAACCGGAGAATTTGCAGATTACCGGCTCGTTCAAGGTGCGTGGAGCTTATTATAAGATTTCGCAGCTGAGCGACGAGGAGAAGAAGAAGGGCGTTATAGCCTGTTCAGCCGGCAACCATGCCCAGGGTGTTGCGCTCGGTGCTACAAGCCACGGCATAAAGTCGCTTATCTGCCTGCCTGAGGGCGCACCGATAAGCAAGGTTGAGGCTACCCGCCGTCTCGGTGCGGAGATTTGCCTTGTGCCCGGTGTCTACGACGACGCATACCAGCGTGCGCTCCAGCTCCGCGACGACCATGGATATACGTTCATCCACCCGTTCAACGACGACCATGTGATTGCAGGACAGGGTACGATAGGCCTCGAACTGCTTGACGCATTGTCAGACGTTGAGGCTGTTGTCGTGCCGATTGGCGGCGGCGGACTGATAAGCGGTGTTGCATACGCGATAAAGTCGCTCAAGCCTGGTGTAAAGGTTTACGGCGTGCAGGCAGCCGGAGCGCCGAGCATGTATGAGAGCATACGCGACCATCATCCCGAAACTCTTGCCAGCGTGTCTACCGTTGCCGACGGTATTGCAGTGAAGACTCCTGGCGACCTTACTTACGAAATATGCTCGAAGTATGTCGACGACATAGCCCTCGTAAGCGAAGACGAGATTTGCGCAGCCATACTCCGACTGATGGAGGAGGAGAAGATGATAGCCGAGGGTGCAGGAGCAGTGAGCGTTGCTGCGGCTATGTTCAACAAGGTGCCTATCAAGGGCAAGAAGACCATCTGTCTTGTGAGCGGCGGAAATATCGACGTAAACATCCTGAACCGTGTCGTAAACCGCGGTCTCGACAAGGGCGGACGTATCTGCACGCTCGCCATGGAGCTTGACGACAAGCCCGGACAGCTGCTCGAGGTTATCGAAGTACTGGCTGCAATGGGTGCCAACGTGCTCAGCGTACACCACGAGCGCGGCGTATACAGCCACAGCATCAACAGGTGCGAGCTGCGCGTTAAGCTCGAAACCCGCAACCACGAGCATGTCGAGGCAATAAAGGAAGGACTTGCAAAGAAGGGATTCAGCCTGAAATAAGGCCGTGGATAAAGTTGATTGACAAACCTTTAAAATATAAATAACGGAAATGAAAGCATTACATTCAGACAAGGCGCCTAAGGCTTTAGGCCCTTACAGCCAGGCAATAGTTGCCGGCGGTTTCGTGTTCGCATCAGGACAAGTGCCCATCGACCCTGCTACGGGTGAGTTTGCAGAAGGCGGAATAAAGGAGCAGACTCGTCAGTCGCTCACTAACGTGACAAACGTTCTTGCCGAGGCAGGCATCGACCTGAGCCACGTGGTAAAGACAACCGTGTTCCTCTCTGACATGGACAACTTCGCTGCAATGAACGAAGTTTACGCTACGTTCTTCAAGGAGCCGTTCCCCGCACGTTCAGCCGTTGCCGTTAAGACTTTGCCTAAAGGCGCTTTGGTTGAGATTGAGGTGTTGGCAACATTGGAGAAATAATGTTACTGCATAAACAGAAAAAGGGAACCAGCTTCGGTAGGTTCCCTTTTTTCTGTTTGCGGCATTATGGATATGGCATGCCGTGCAGGCTTCGGTTGCCAGTGTCTTTATATTCTTGCGCAGTAAAGTCAGCTGCATGTATCCGCTATTGTTGTGGAATGTAGCTTTTCAGGGCATCTACATACTCTTCAAAAGCTTTCAGCCCTTTGTCTGTTATGCGGCATGTTGTGTGCGGCTTCTTGCCCTGGAAGCTCTTTTGTATTTCAATGTATCCTGCATTGTTCAGCTTGTCAAGCTGCACGCTCAGGTTGCCTGCGGTGGCTTTCGTTTGTCCCCTGAGGTAAACGAAGTCGGCTTCGTCTACGCTTAACAGCAGCGACATCACGGCCAATCGCAGTTCGCTGTGCAGCAGTGGGTCTAACGGTTTAAACATTTTTCTCCTTGGTTAGCGTTTTACTCGTTATTTTCTGCCTGCGCCGCGCCTTCCCCTGCGCGTTTCATTCTATACAATATTATCAGTGCCGGCACCACCATCATTATCAGTCCGGCCATGAATACGGCAGTCATTTCCATTGCTCCGTTGCTTTCAAGTGCCGCGCTTGTGCTGCTGTATGCGCCTGCGCAGTTACATAATATTATGGTATTGCTTTTCAGCACAAGTCCTGTAATGAATGCTGCAAGGCTGATACAGATAATAATTGTGGCTGTTATAGGTAGCTCGTGGCTCTGTGACTCACCGTCGAAGATGGAGAATGGACCGGCAAGAATGGCGATGAAGACTGTTACAGCAAATGCTTTCCAGATATTTTTTACCATGTCGTTGACAAACATTTTTGGAGTTCCGGCTATGTTCTCGCTTTTGGTTATCTTCCTGTTGGCAAGCAGGCCGCCGAAAACCATTACCAGCCACATGAAGTTCCAGTACCATGAACCTGTAAGTTTCCATAGGAAGCCTATTACAGTTGCCGTCAGGCAGATTATGGTACCCCACATCAGCAGTGTCTTTCCGCAGCTGCGCGTCATGTCCTTGCGGCTTTGCTCTATTGCCTCGCTTATTATCTTGAGGCTCTGTTGGGCTGAAAGTTGCTCGTTGTTTTCCATGTCCATTATCTTTTTTTGTAAATTCTGTTTATGATAATTCCTGGTATTATAAGCAGTATCAATGAAGTCGCGCAAATAGCAATGCAATCATACGGGCCCGGGTGCATAAGTGCCGAGTTTGAGATAAAGATGGATATTATTGCCAGTAGGACTATTATCTTGTTGCGTAGCAAGAGCCCTGTGGTCATGCCTGTAAGTCCAAGAAGGAGTATTAGGACTGATGCTATGGGCCGTTTGCCGGCATAGTGGAGACTGTTTAGTGAGATAGTTCCGAGTATTGCCGTTGCCATTGCAAACAGGCCGAAAGACATCCACGACACGCAGAGAATTTTACTTAAGATGTTTGAAGGCCTTCCTCTTTGTTTTTTCATTTTTACGGTCATGATTGACCAGCCTGTTATTGCCATTAAGAACCAAAGGGCGTTCCATGAAGGATTGTCAGTTGCTGTCCAAAGAAGCCATATAATGATTGATGTTACGCATGTAAGCGCACCCCAGAACACCATTGGCGCGCCTGCGTTTTGCATTATTTCGTTTCGGCTTTGTTCGATGGCTTCACTTATAATCTTAAGGCTTTGTTCCGCTGACAGTTTCTCGTTGTTTTCCATACTGGCTGTAATTTAATGGGTTAAATTATTTCTAAGTTATTCCACCGGTCAGAACATTTGTGGCCGGAGGGTGTATTTCGGTCGGTTTTTGGTCATTTGTTTTCTTCTTGTTTGTCCATTATCTTGTCTGGAACGTATATAAGCTCGATGCTGATATTATTATTCCCAGCGCTTATTTCGTAATCGCTGAAGGCACAATACTCTACTGGGATGTTGTCCTTTTCGTCGAGTTTCTTGTTGTCGTTCTCGTCGTGGAATGCGTATATCGTGCCTTTTCCTTCAGGCACATCGTGCAAGATGGTTTCAATTTTGCCTTTCTGTGCTTTTGCTTTTGCCCATTGTCCGCTTTTTGTTGCTATGAGGATTGTTCCCTTGTCATTTGGGATATTGTTGACAGTGAGCTTAATTTCTTGCTGTGCCGAGGCCGTTACAGATGATAAAAGGGCAGCTAGCAGCAGTGACGTGGTTAACATTGTCTTTTTCATAATTGTTTGTTTTGTCGGTTAGTAACTTCTTTAGCAGTCTCATTCACATTTATGTTACACTGCAGTTGTAACTTTACGGGGTTGCATTCGAATACAATGCAAATATAAAATGGTTTATGATATAAACCAAATAAATATTAAATACAAGTGTAATTGTTAACTCTTTTTAATATATGCAAAGGCGAATTTTGAACTTGGAAAGTTGTTGCGGTGGGTTGGATATTTAGTTAAAAGCCTGTAAAAGGATGTTTCTTTTGTGTGGGTTAATGGTTTCTGCTGAACATGATTTTATCCTTATGTTCAGTGCAAATTTACATATTTTGTCGTAAAATGTTTTTTACAGCCGGTGGATTGTTGTGTTTGTTAATGACAGGAAGTTTTTCTCGGCAGGCTGTATATATGCAGGCATGGTACATGCAGGCACAGATAAAATACTATTTAAATACTATTGCTGTATAAAACTATTGCTTTTTGTTATGCCTTTTCGGTTCTTTTGCTTTTTTGTTTTTGGTTTCTTTTCCGTTATCCTTTTCTATTTCGTTTTCCTTATTGTCGTTTCTTTGCCACTCAGGAGTGTAGTCGTTGGACTTGTCGGTTATTTCAAAGTCAAGTTCTGGCAGTTCAGTCTGTTTCTCCCTCCTGTATGGAATGCCTCTATCTTCTTCGTATTTTTCGACCCTTACCATGGCGACGCCAGCTGTAATCATGCCGATTTCTTTTGCCGCAGCGTATGATAGGTCTATAATCCGGCGGCTCCCGCAGCGGTCTGTAACCTTGACTATAACGCTTTTCTTGTTTTTCAGGTTTGTGACCTTGAGCATTGTGCCGAGCGGATAGCTTTTATGTGCGCATGTAAGGCTGTCGCGGTGGTATCGTGAACCGTCGCTCATGCGTCTGCCGTGCATTCTGTTAGAATAATAACTAGCCAAACCTTTCTCTTGTGAAAAGAGAAAAGTTTGGCCAATAAATAGAAATATAATTGTTAGAATTATACTGTTTCTCACTAAATAACGGGTCTTAGATTATGCCTTGTTCAAGCATAGCTTGTGCTACTTTCATGAAACCGGCGATGTTTGCACCCTTAACGTAGTCGATAGTTCCGTCAGGTTGTGTTCCGTATTTAACGCAAGCCTCATGGATGCTACGCATGATGAAGTGGAGTTTTGCGTCAACTTCTTCAGCCGCCCATCCCAGGTGAGCTGCATTTTGGGTCATTTCAAGACCTGATGTTGCAACACCACCGGCATTAACAGCCTTACCTGGAGCGAACAATATGCCGTTAGACTGGAATTCGTGGATAGCTTCTGGCGTACATCCCATATTAGAAACTTCGCAGCAGCACCATGTACCGTTAGCGATAAGTTCTTTAGCGTCGTCACCGTTCAGCTCGTTCTGGAATGCGCAAGGAAGTGCCAGGTCGCACTTAACTGACCATGCTTTCTTTCCAGGAGTGAATATTGCCTTGCCAGGGAATTTGTCTGCCATCATTGAAACCTGGTTGCGGTTTGAAGCGCGCATTTCCAACATGTAGTCGATCATGTCTTTTGTTATGCCTTCAGGTATCTCGCATACGCCGTCCGGTCCAGATATTGCAATAACTTTAGCACCGAGTTCAACAGCCTTTGTTGCAGCACCCCAAGCTACGTTCCCGAAGCCTGACAATGCTATTGTCAGACCCTTGATGTCTTTGCCTGCATGGTGCAGAAGGTGTTGTGTGAAATAGAGTGCGCCGAAGCCAGTAGCCTCCGGACGGAGGATTGAACCGCCCCAAGTAGAGCCTTTTCCTGTCAAGACACCTGTGTTATATTCGCGCGCAAGCTTTTTGTACATTCCGTAAAGGAAGCCTATCTCACGTCCGCCAACGCCGACGTCACCTGCCGGGATATCTGTATCAGGTCCTATGTTCTTCCAAAGTTCAAGCATGAAGGCCTGGCAGAAACGCATGATTTCGGCATTTGACTTGCCAACCGGGTTGAAGTCTGAACCGCCTTTGCCACCGCCCATGGGCAGGGTTGTGAGTGCGTTCTTGAATGTCTGTTCGAATCCGAGGAACTTGAGCATTGAGACATTCACTGCCGGGTGGAAGCGCAAGCCGCCTTTGTACGGGCCAATGGCGCTGTTGAACTGAACTCGGTAGCCGAGGTTGTTCTGTACTTCGCCCTTGTCGTCAACCCAAGTCACACGGAATGTGATTATACGCTCCGGCTCAACCATTCTCTCCACGATTTTCGCTTTTTCGAATTCAGGATGTTGGTTATAAGTGTCTTGAATTGATTCTAAGACTTCCCTTACGGCTTGTAAGTACTCTTTCTCGCCCGGATGCTTCATCTCCAGGTCCTGCATGATTTTGTTTAATTCCATAGTATATGAGTATTAAGAAACTAACATTATGTTATTTTACTGCTTACAAAAGTATGGCTTTCTGATGTAACTTCCAAAGAAAATCAAGGTTATTTGATTGTAGTTCCTTACTTTTTGCATTTTTTTCACAATGCTTGGAACTTATGGAGCGTATCAAGCCATTTATGTCATGCCTGGACTTTTTATTGGATGGATGAAGTGTATAGTTCTGTACGGAATTTTTTAAAGCGTTTCCATGGCCTGCTTGATGTCGTCAATCAGGTCGTCAACGTCTTCAATTCCTACGGACAGCCTTATCAGGTCGGGTGCTATGCCTGCCTCGCGCAGCTGCTCGTCGCTTAGCTGGCGGTGTGTGTGGCTTGCGGGGTGAAGCACGCACGAGCGTATGTCGGCCACGTGTGTGGCTATGTTTATCAGCTTGAGCGAGTCCATGAACTTTACTGCGGTGTCGCGGTCGCCCTTCAGTCCGAACGACATTACGCCGCACGAGCCGTTTGGCATGTATTTGCGTCCGAGTTCATAGCTGCTGTCGTCTTTCAGTCCGCAGTAGCGTACCCATGCCACGTGCGGGTCGTCGTGCAGGAATTCGGCTATGCGTTGCGCATTCTCGCAGTGGCGCTGAACGCGCAGGTGCAACGTCTCGAGGCCGAGGTTGAGGTAGAACGAGTTCTGTGGCGACGGTGTGGAGCCAAGGTCGCGCATCAGTTGGGCAACGAGTTTTGTCATGTAGGCCATCTTGCCGAACGCCTTGGTGTATGTAAGTCCGTGGTAGCTGTCGTCCGGAGTTGTCAGTCCGGGGAACTTGTCGGCGTGCGCTTCCCAGTCGAAGTTGCCGCTGTCCACTACGCATCCGCCCACCTGTGTGGCATGTCCGTCCATGTATTTTGTCGTTGAGTGGGTCACTATGTCGCATCCCCATTCAAACGGTCGGCAGTTCACCGGTGTTGCGAACGTGTTGTCGATGATGAGCGGCACGCCGTTCTTGTGTGCCAGCCGGGCGAACTTCTCTATGTCGAGAACCTTGCATCCGGGGTTCGATATGGTTTCTCCGAACAGCACTTTGGTGTTAGGGCGGAACGCTTTCTGTAATTCTTCCTCGCTTGCTTCCGGGTTTACGAACGTGCAGTCGATGCCCATCTTCTTCATGGTCACGCCGAACAGGTTGTACGTGCCGCCGTAAATCTCGTTGGATGTTACTATGTGGTCGCCTGCTTTGCAGATGTTAAGCACTGCGTAGAAGTTGGCTGCCTGTCCTGACGATGTAAGCATTGCGCCCACTCCTCCCTCAAGCGCAGCTATCTTTTCGGCTACGGCGTCGTTGGTGGGGTTCTGCAGGCGGGTGTAGAAGTATCCTGTCTTTTTCAGGTCGAATAGCATTCCCATTTCGTCGCTGTCGTCGTATTTGAACGTTGTTGACTGTACGATGGGCGGCTCTACTGGCTCGCCGTTCTTTGGTTTCCTCCCTCCGCGCACGCAGAGTGTCGATGTCTTCAGTTTCTTTTCCATATCGGTCTTTCCTGTTTTTAATACCTATTTTATACGGCAGCAGTACGCCATCCAGCCTTGTTCCGGCCGCATGGCGTTTGCTGGCACATGGCTGCAAAGTTACTATAAAATACTGACAAAACGCAAACAAAATAGCTTAAAACATTCTAATAAGTTCGTCACTCCTGCACTTATGGTTGTTTTCCGTAAGCAGCTGCCGCCCGCTTGCGGCGCATTTGACACTCCACTGTGTCTCTCTTGTCGAGGGTATGTTGAACGGCTTTGTAAGTCCTTGTTTCCCAATGTTTTATAAAAGGTGACCTTTTGCCTTGTAAAAGGCCGCCTTTTAGGAGCCAAAAGATAACCTTTTGCATCGCTAAAGACGGCCTTTTGTGTAGCAGGCCGTTCACGTACCGTTATTATAGGTTGCCCATGGCGTCCGCTTGGACGGTCATCGGGACCATTGTCGGCGGCGTCTTGATGTCACAAGTTGTGGCCGTTGCCATGGCTTTAATGAAAAATGTATTGGATTTTACAAAAATATTTCATTATTTCAGATTGTTTTCAGAATCACGGTCTACTTTTGCATCAAGACAAGGCCCGGCATACAGTCTTGACATGAGACACACGTTAGGGCATGTATTATTAAGGTAAGAAATAAGTAAAACAATTTAAACATGATTATTATGAAGACTTTGAATTTATTGAAATGGACAATGGTGTGTGCCCTCGGCGTGTTTGTAACGACCTCGTGCGACGACGATGACGACGATTTCCGCGGCAATGTGCCTAGTGCCGTGCAGGAAGCATTCGACCAGAAATATTCAGGTGTAGTCCGTGTCGAGTGGGACATGGAGCAGGGTGGCTACCTTGTGGCCGAGTTCATGAAGGACGGCAGGGAGCACGACGCCTGGTTCACAGCCGGCGGCGAGTGGGTGATGACCGAGATAGATTACGGCCGCGACCTCCAGGCACTGCCCCAGGCTGTACAGGACGGATATGCTGTAACCACGTACGCCCTGCAGAATTGGAGTGTTGACGACATCGACGAGATACAGCGTCCGGCATACGACAACGTTTACATCATCGAGGTAGAGCAGGGCGGACGCCCAGACTACAGCCTGTATTTCGACATCAACGGCACCCTCATACGCGAAGTTGAAGAGGACGGCGGCGGAACTCATGACGACATGATAAACAACAGCATGCCGCTCGAGATACAGCAGTTCATCAACACCCAGTACCCCGGCGCCACAGTGGTCGACATCGACATCGAGCGCGGCGGATATGAGATTGACGTGCGCCACGACGGCCTGAGCAAGGAAATCATATTCGACTCACAGTACAATTGGGTGATGACTTCAACCGATTATACGCGCAACGTGCCTGCCGACGTCCGCTCGGCTGTCGAGGCCAAGTATCCCGGCAAGCGCATTGACGACTGCGACTACATAGAGACTGCCGCCGGTGAAAAGTATTACCTGGTAGACCTTGACAACTACGCAAAGGATCTTAAGGTAACGCTCGACGGTCAGATAACCGAAGTTGCTGACATGTAAAATCAACCAACACTCACGGGCTGGGGCTCCGCAAGGGGCTCCGGCCTTTTTTTTGCTTGTAAAAAAATAAGAAAAACACAAATGCCCTTCACGTTTTCGGGATATTATAAGTATATTTGCAGATAGGATGGTAAAATCCTTTAAACAAGGCGCGACGGCGCTAATGCCTGCTTCCGGGCAGGCGTCAACATGTGCCTCCGCCACCTGAAAAACGCCCCGGCAACCTCAAAGCTGGGTTTTCTCGTAATAAAACATCAAAAACCAACATACAAGTATGACAGAAAACATACCACAGCAGTGGAACAAATTCTACTTGAAGGATGTGACGTTCATGAACCTTATGACACGCCGCATCTTCAACGTACTCATTGTGGCCAACCCGTATGACGCCTTCATGCTTGAAGACGACGGACGCATAGACGAAAAGATATTCAACGAGTATATGGAGCTTGGCATGCGTTATCCCCCCTCGTTCATGCAGGTCAGCACCACCGAGGAGGCAGCCGACGTGCTGGCAAGCACCAGCGTAGACCTTGTAATATGCATGCCCGGCAACGCCGACAACGACGCCTTCGCCGTAGCCCGCGGCATCAAGGCCCAGTTCCCGGACATTCCCTGCGTCGTGCTGACGCCGTTTTCACACGGCATAACACGCCGCATGGTCAACGAAGACCTGTCAATCTTCGACTACGTGTTTTGCTGGTTGGGCAACACCAACCTCATCATGTCAATCATAAAACTGATAGAAGACAAGATGAACATCGAGCACGACATAGCCGAGGCCGGCGTTCAGATGATCCTGCTGGTTGAAGACAGCATCCGCTTCTATTCATCCCTGCTGCCAACCCTTTACGGCTATATCCTCACACAGAGCCAGCACTTTTCCGAGGAGGCGCTCAATCCGCACAGTGCGGCGCTCCGCATGCGTGGCAGGCCCAAGGTGGTGCTTGCCCGTACGTACGAAGAGGCCATGGACCTGTATGAGCGTTACGCCGACAACACCCTCGGCGTGATATCCGACTGCAGCTTCCCTAAGGACGGCGAGAAGGACCCCGAGGCCGGACTGAAACTGCTAAGGAACATACGCAGGCATAACGAATACCTGCCGCTGATACTTCAAAGCAGCGAGACCGAGAACAAGGCCAAGGCCATGGCGGAGCATTTCCACTTCATAGACAAGAACTCAAAGGCCATGAGCATAGACCTGCGCCACATCATGGAGGAGCACATGGGCTTCGGCGACTTCATATTCCGCGACCCGAAGACTCATGCCGAGGTGCTTCGCGTGCGCAACTTGAAGCAGTTGCAGGACAACATCTTCAAGATACCCTACGACTCGATGCTCTACCACATATCGCGCAACCACATGAGCCGCTGGCTCTGCGCCAGGGCGATATTCCCTGTATCTGAGTTCCTCAAGACCGTTACGTGGCACAAGTTGCAGGACGTAGACCTGCACCGCAAGATCATATTCGACGCCATTGTGCAGTACCGCCACATGAAGAACATCGGCGTAGTGGCCGTGTTCGACCGCGGCAAGTTCGACCGCTACGCACACTTTGCACGCATAGGCGACGGCTCGCTGGGCGGCAAGGGCCGCGGACTGGCTTTCCTCGACAATATAATCAAGCGCCATCCCGAGTTCAACGAGCGCGAAGGGGTCAGCGTGTCAATACCCAAGACCGTTGTCCTCTGTACCGACGTGTTCGACCAGTTCATGGACCGCAACAACCTTTACCCAATAGCCTTGAGTGATGCAAGCGACGAGGAGATACTGAAACACTTCCTCCGCGCCCAGTTGCCTGACAAGTACATAGCCGACTTCCTGACGTTCTTCGAAGCCACCGACCGTCCGATTGCGGTGCGCTCGTCGAGCCTGCTTGAAGACTCTCACTACCAGCCGTTCGCCGGTATCTACGCCACTTACATGATACCCAACCTTGACGACAAGTACCAGATGCTGCAGATGCTTGCCGCCGCCATAAAGAGCGTCTACGCTTCAGTCTACTACAAGGACTCCAAGGCTTACATGACTGCAACAAGCAACGTAATCGACCAGGAGAAAATGGCCGTAATCTTGCAGGAAGTCGTGGGCAAGCAGTACGGCGACCGCTATTATCCCAACATATCGGGCGTGCTGCGTTCAATCAACTATTATCCGATAGGCAACGAGACTTCTGAAGAGGGTATAGCCGACCTTGCACTCGGATTGGGCAAGTATGTCGTCGACGGCGGATTGACGTTGAGGGTTTGTCCGAGCCATCCGCAGCACGTGTTGCAGACCAGTACGATGAATCTTGCCTTGAGCCAGACGCAGACACGGTTCTATGCGCTTGACATGAGGGATGTGGGTGATGATTTCAAGGTCGATGATGGATTCAACATCCTGAAGTTGAATGTCACTGACGCCGATGCCGACGGTTCGCTGAGATACATATCATCTACGTTTGACCCGTACGACCAGATAGTCCGTGACGGCTACTACGAGGGCGGACGAAAGATAATTTCGTTCTGCGGAGTGTTGCAGCAGAACGTGTTCCCGCTACCCGAACTGATGCAGATGGCAATGAAATACGGCGTCGAGGGCATGAAGAGGCCGGTGGAGATTGAGTTCGCATGCAACATAAACAGCGACCGCACGGGCGAGTTCTACATGTTGCAGATGCGCCCGATTGTAGACAGCAAGCAGATGCTTGACGAAGACCTGTCGTCAATCGACGACTCGCGGTGCCTCCTGCGTTCGTACAATTCGCTCGGGCACGGCATAAGCGAGGACGTTGTTGACGTGGTTTACATAAAGACCGACGAGAACTTTACCGCTTCAAACAATCCGCGCATAGCCGGCGAGATAGAGCGCATTAACCGCAAGTTTGTTGACGAGGGCAGGAACTACGTGCTCGTGGGGCCGGGCCGCTGGGGCTCGAGCGACTCTTGGCTGGGCATTCCCGTGAAGTGGCCGCATATCAGTGCGGCGCGCGTAATAGTAGAGGCCGGACTGGCCAACTACCGCGTTGACCCGAGCCAGGGCACCCACTTCTTCCAGAATCTTACAAGTTTCGGGGTAGGTTACTTCACCATAAACACCTACAAGGACGACGGCATTTATCATAAAGAGTTGTTGGACGCAATGCCGGCGGTGGAGGAAACGCAGTTCGTGCGCCACGTGCGCTTCAGACGTCCGCTGAAGATAATGATGGACGGAATGAAGCAGGAGGGCGTGGTCATCCTTCCTTCGGAAGAATGAAATTAACAAGTAACAATTAAAAATTAAACGTCGTTGGTCGTCGTCAGCGCCTGTTTTTGAGACATATTCTGGCGTGTTTGTAACTTGTTGACAGTCAACGTGTTTGTAAAAGGCCGCCTTTCGCAATGCGAAAGGCGGCCTTTTGTCGTGCAATATGTGGCCTTTTGCATTGTAAAAGGTAACCTTTGGGAAAACTGTTGGCGCTATCCGGCGTAGACGCTTGTGGCGTGTTAACCTTTTTTATGTACGTCGTGCCCCGTTTTGCGGTGTTAAAGCCTTACCTTTGTAAGGAATTTTTTAATAATGTGAAGATAATGGACAATAGATACGCGACCAAGGATGAGATAAGGTCTTTTTATTCGGAAAAGGTTGAGACGCTGTCGGCGGAGATACGGCAGCTGAAGAAGCACAACAGGGTTTACATAGCGTCGGAGCTTATGACGTTCGGCCTTGCCGTGGTTTCGGTTGTGGTTTATTGTGTCAGGGACTTTTCTTCCGAGTGGCTCATGTCGGCCTTTGCCATGCTGGCGGTGTATGTAGTGGTGCGCCGTGCCGACGTGAAGAACGGCAGGAGGATTGACAAGCGTGTGAGGCTGTGCGGCGTTTATGCAAGGGAACTGAAGTACATGTCGGGCGACTACTCGTGTTTCAGCGGCGGAAGCCGTTATATAGACCCGCACCATGCCTTCACTTTCGACATGGACGTGTTCGGACACGACTCACTGTACAACCGCATCGACCGCACGGTGACGACCGGCGGAGGCGACGCCCTTGCTGGCTGGCTCGGCAGCCTGCTGCCGGATAAGGCCGCGGTAGAGCGCAGGCGTGCCGCAGTGGACGAGCTGGCGGATATGGAGAAGTGGCGTTCGGAATTCATGGCAACCGGCGCACGCGGACAGAACGCAGGTGCGGCGAAGGGCCGCAAGATTGACTCGGGCGAGATATTGAGGGCGGTAACCAGTGTCGGCAATATGCACATCGCGCCCAAGGCCGGGCTTAAGTCCACTCTCGCCGTGGCCGTTGCGGCCATTATCTGTTTCGCCGTGCTGATAGTACTGTCAATCATCGGCGTGGTGCCGGCAACCTTACCCGTTCTTTGGGGTGTGGTGCAGATGTTCGTCGTGATAGGACTTAACTCAAGGTCGATACACGACATAAGCCGCGCCGTTGAGAAACTGCACGCCAACCTGCATGTTTACATCGAGATAATACGCCACATCGAAGGCGCAGGCTTCAAGAGCGATGAGCTCAACGGGCTGAAGGACAGGCTTGCAGACGATGGTGGCGGCGCGCTCGTTTCGTTCGGCAAGCTGTCAGAGATACTTAATGCGCTCGACCGCAGGGGCAACTTCATAGGTCTTGTAATATTCAACATGTTCGCCATGAGCGATTATTTCCTCGTGCGGCGGTTCCTGAAGTGGCAGAACGACTACATGCGCAGCATAGGCGGATGGGTTGACTGCGTCAGCCGTATCGACGCCCTCGTGTCGATGGGTACGTTCCGTTTCAACGAGCCTAAGGCCGTTGATGCCGTCGTTTTGGATTCAGACAGTGTGGTTTACGAGGCCAAAGGCCTTTACCACCCCTTCCTCGGTGATGCCGCCGTGCGCAACGATTTCACCGTTAACGACGGCGAATATTATATAATAACGGGTGCCAACATGGCCGGCAAGAGCACCTTCCTGCGCTCGGTCGGCGTGAACTACATCCTCGCAATGAACGGAATGCCCGTTTTTGCCGACAGCTTGCGCGTGTCGGCGTTCGGCCTTTTCACCAGCATGCGCACGTCAGACGACCTAAGCCGGGGCATAAGCTATTTCAACGCCGAGCTGCTGAGGCTGAAGCAGCTGCTTGATAACTGCCGCAACGGAGGGCGTACACTGATAATACTCGACGAAATACTGAAAGGCACGAACTCGCTGGACAAGCTCAACGGCTCGCGCCTGTTCCTCCAGGCCGTGTCCGAGCTGCCCGTAACGGGCATAATAGCCACCCACGACCTCGAACTGTCTAAAATGGAAGACGACAATCCGCAACGCTTCCACAACTGGTGCTTCGAGATAGAATTGGCCGACAACATAACATACACTTACAAGATAACCCGGGGCGTGGCGCGCAACCAGAATGCGACGTTCCTGCTGAAGGGTATTTTGAGGGGCTGACAGGCCGTTTTCAAGGTTTTTACCGCCGTGGTCTTGACCTGTGTCAAGAAAAACGTATTTTGTTGTGATTTTTACAATAAAACTATTGCAGGTTTAAGAAAAATCCTTACCTTTGCATCGTGTTTTTCATAGTATTAGATTTAAGGTTAACAAGGTTGGAGTACGGCGGTACTCCTTTTTTTGTGCCCTAACGTCAGCCTATGCCACGGTGTAAGTTCTTTTTTTATCCTTATGGCAGGCTTTTCATGGCATTTTGTAAAATTCACTTGTCAAAACGCCGTAACGTAGTTTGACAAGATAAAATTAATCTGAAAATTCATGGTTTTGCAACGCTAAAAGTGATGCCAACCTTTTGTCGTGACGAAATAAAGTGTTAACTTTGCGGTGTTAGAATGGAAGATTTTTCATAACAACATAAAATTTTTTGTATTATGGTAAGTTATAAGACACTTGGCTTGGTAAACACACGTGATATGTTTGCAAGGGCCATTAACGGTGGTTATGCCGTTCCTGCGTTCAACTTCAACAACCTTGAGCAGCTTCAGGCTATCATCAAGGCTTCTTCAGAACTGAAGTCGCCTGTCATCCTGCAAGTTTCAAAGGGTGCGCGCAACTATGCCAACCAGACACTTCTGCGCTACATGGCTGAAGGCGCTGTTGAATATGCAAAGGAACTGGGCTGCGCTCATCCTGAAATAGTACTGCACCTCGACCACGGAGACAGCTTCGAGCTTTGCAAGAGCTGTGTGGACATGGGCTTCTCTTCAGTTATGATTGACGGTTCTTCACTGCCTTACGACGAGAACGTTGCCCTGACAAAGAAGGTTGTTGACTACGCTCACCAGTACGATGTAACTGTTGAGGGCGAGCTCGGAGTACTTGCAGGTGTCGAGGACGAGGTCGCTTCAGAGGTTTCACACTATACAAAGCCTGAGGAAGTTATCGACTTCACAAGCAAGACCGGCGTTGATTCTCTTGCAATATCTATCGGTACAAGCCACGGAGCTTATAAGTTCAAGCCCGAGCAGTGCACACGCGACCCGAAGACAGGCCGCCTTGTTCCTCCTCCCTTGGCATTCGACGTACTCGACGAAATCATGAAGAAGCTGCCCGGATTCCCGATCGTGCTCCACGGTTCGTCTTCAGTTCCCCAGGAGTATGTTGACATGATCAACCAGTACGGCGGCAAGCTGCCCGACGCTGTCGGAATACCCGAGGAGCAGTTGCGCAAGGCAGCCAAGAGCGCTGTTTGCAAGATTAACATCGACTCTGACTCTCGTCTTGCATTTACCGCTGCTGTTCGCAAGGTGTTTGTTGAGAAACCGGCAGAGTTCGACCCGCGTAAGTACTGCGGACCTGCACGCGACCTCATGGAGGAAATGTACAAGCACAAGATTATCGACGTGCTCGGCTCAGACAACAAGCTGGCTCAGTAATTCGAATTAAAGGCTTGGATAAAGCTCGAATTGATAAAATAAAGGCGCCCTGCCATGCAGGACGCCTTTATTTTATGTTATTTCCAATGTTTATTCCGATAGTATCTTGTCTATAAACTCGTAACGCTTCTGCTCGCCTTCGTCGTATGTCATCTTTGATTCTACGTCGAGTTGCAGCGTCGGAAGAGTGTTTGTGGCGTTCATCGGGGTCCAATCCGTCAGTCCGAGTCCGTTCGGGTTGCCGGTCTTTATGAAGTTTGCGTAGTAGCTTGAGAATACGTCTGACATGATGAAGTCTTCGGGCTGCCAGTCGTAAACGCGGTTGGTGGGCAGCGTACCCATGGCGTATTCTATGTCGGCAGAGTGTACTGCGCCCGGTGCTATGGGCTGTTCGGCCTCGCCGTCCTTTTTGTCTATCACTCCTCCTGCAAGTCCTGCAACCTTGCCTTTAACCCTCATTGCCGGGCGCGGATGGCAGTAGTTGTACCTGTATACGGGGCATCCGCCGGTTTTTGCGTGCATGTATCCCCATTTCCATGTAGAGAAACCGATGAACTGGTCTGATGCCAATTGTATTCCGGCGCTGCCGTTCACGTCGGCATCCGTATTGAAACCGTACATCTGCATCACCTTGTCCGCGTTCTTGCCGTAAATGCCTGTCAGTATGATTCTTACATTCTCGATAGTCGGAGCCTTGCCCTGTAATACGGCAGCTGCGGGCATTTCGTACGAGTTTCCTCCTACAAGCAGTGGCACTTTGCATTGTTCGCCATTGGCGTATGTCTCGGCTGGCTGTTTTGTAAAGAAGTAACCGTCTACGTTATAGCCGGGCAGTCCGGCCTCGGCGGCGCGGTTCATCAGTTCTTCGGCAGGTATGGCGCGCATCTCCTTGATAGACTTGCAGCCTAATTGTTCAGCCTTTTCCTTGCCTGCCTTTTCAGCTTCTTTCAGCGTTTTGAGGTTGCCGTTCCTGAGCACGGAGCCGCTTGAGCCTATGGCTTGTGCGAAAAGTCCCTTGCACAAGGGCGAAGCCATCAACGCGCTGACCGACATTGAGCCTGCCGATTCGCCGGCTATGGTTATCCTTTCGGGGTCGCCGCCGAAGGCAGCTATGTTCTCCTTGACCCATTTTATAGCCGCAGCCTGGTCCATGAAGCCGTAGTTGCCTGAGCCTTTATATGAAGTTTCAGCCGACAGTTCGGGATGTGCGAAGAAGCCGAAGATGCCTTCGCGGTAGTTTGCCGATACCGATATTATTCCTTTACGGGCCATCGACATGCCTGCGTATCTCGGTTCGCTGCCGCTGCCTGCTACGAGTCCGCCGCCGTTGAAGTAGATAAGCACGGGAAGTTTCTCGTCCATTGATTTTGCCGGAGTCCATATATTAAGGTACAGGCAGTCTTCGCTCATCTTCTTGGTGCCGAAGTTCATGTCGCCGAACAACGGCTGCTGCATCGGGTTCGGACCGAAGTCGGTAGCCTTGCGCACGCCTGTCCATGCTTTTACCGGTTGCGGCGCTTTCCAGCGGAGGTCGCCGACCGGCGGCTGTGCGAAAGGTACGCCTTTAAAAACTTTTATACCTGATTCTTCAATTCCTTCCAGAACACCCTCTGATGTCTTTACTTGGGGATTCTGTGCGTTTACTGCCAGCGTTGTTAACAGCATCGCCAGTGACAATAATAATCTGTTCATAATAAAGTATTTAGTAAAGTTTCACAAGTTCTCATATTTAATATAGCTTCGTTGCCGGCAGTTACTGTTGAGTCAGGTTCTTATGAGATTGCGCCCTGCATCTATTCTCAGGAATATGAAAAGCAGTATGGTGAAGCCCCATAGGGACGAGCCTCCGTAGCTGAAAAACGGCAGCGGAATGCCTATGACGGGGGTAAGTCCGAGCACCATGCCTACGTTTATGAATACGTGGAACAGGAATATGCTAAGCACGCAGTAGCCGTAGACGCGTCCGAACTTGAACGGTTGACGTTCAGCCATCTTGATCAGACGCAATATTAGGGCTAGGAACAGCAGCAAAACGCCTGCCGAACCGAGGAAGCCTTCTTCCTCGCCGACGGTGCAGAAGATGAAGTCGGTGTCCTGTTCGGGTACGAATTTCAGCTTCGTCTGTGTGCCGTTTAGGAATCCCTTGCCTTTAAGTCCGCCTGAACCGATGGCTATTTCGCTCTGGTGTACGTTGTAGCCTGCCCCCGAAAGGTCTTCGTCAAGGCCGAGCAGAACGTTGATGCGCACTCTCTGGTGTGGCTCCAGAATGTTGTTGAGCACATAGTCGGCCGAATAAAAGAATGTTATCGAGCCTACGGTGAAAATCAGAATGTACAGGTATTTCTTGACCCGTTTGCTCAATGCGTTGTACAGCAGGTAGCCCACAAGGGCTGCGCTGACGGCAAGTTGCACCCATACGATGTCAAAAGGTATGACAAACTCGGCGAAAAGAAACGCCAGCAGGGTGGCTCCGAGTGAGTAGACAAGCATCATGATGGCCTGTCTTTGCTCGCGGCAAAGGTTATAGACCATCGCCGAGGTGAATATCTGTACGAGCAGAAGCACGGCGAACTTGCCTACCGATGTGCCGGTGTTGAGCAGCAAAGTTTCTTCGTAACGTATGCCTACGACGAAATAAATAATCATCGCCACGCCGGTGAACAGCACGCTTCCGGTCATTCCCTCGCGGTAGAACATGAGGAAGAATGATATGTAGACAAGGGCTGAGCCTGTCTCTTTCTGGGCGATGATGAACAGCATCGGCAGCATTACGACGGCACATGCTACTGCAAAGTCTTTCCAACGGTGCATGTTGAAGCCGTACGTACTCATCAGTTTAGCCACAGCCAAGGCTGTTGCGAATTTCGCAAATTCGGCAGGTTGCAGTCTCAGTGGTCCCATTACTAGCCACGAACGCGAACCTTTTATCTCATGTGGGTTGAATATCGTTATGAAAAGCAGTAGCAATAGGATGCCGTAAATTATGTAAGCGAAGGTGTCGTAGAAGCGGTCGTCGAGCATGAGGAGCACGAAACCGAGGCATATAGACGTGCCGATCCATATAATCTGCATGCCCGAGCGTGTGCTTAGGCTCAATATGTCGGTGTCGCCGTAGGTGTAGCTCGCACCGCATACGCTGATCCACCCGAACGCCAGGAGCGCCAGGTAAATGCCTATTGTCCACCAATCCAGGGAGCGCAGGACGCTGGGTTGTCTATCTACTTGCTGTGCCATAAGATATTCTTCTATGTTGGAATGCTTCCGCCTTCTTCTCCGATTCGGGCGAAAGTTTGCCTTTTATGTACTGTTCCATCATCAGGGCGCCTATCGGAACACCGAATTCTGCGCCGAAACCGCCGTTTTCCACATATACGGCGACGGCTATCTGCGGGTTGTTCATTGGTGCGAAGCCCATGAAAATAGAGTGGTCGTGACCGCGGTTCTGTGCCGTTCCCGTCTTACCGCACACTTCGTAGTCAGCGCGGTTGGCCGCTGCGCAGGTTCCGCTCAATACCGAGCGGCGCATTCCTGCTACTATGTATTCGTATGCCCGGCGGCTTGCCTTGGTGTAATGTTTCTCCCTGAATTTCGCATCGAGCTGCTCGCCTTGCACCTTGCGCACTACGTGCGGTGTGTAATAGTAGCCGCGGTTGGCTATTGTCGCGCACAAGTTGGCTATCTGTAATGGCGTAAGCAGCACCTCACCCTGGCCTATGGCGATGCTTATTACGGTCAGTCCGTTCCATGAACCCTTGTAAGCCTTGTCGTAATATTGGGCGTTAGGTATGAGTCCGCGCTTTTCTCCGGGCAGGTCTACGCCGAGTTTGTAGCCGAAGCCCATGCTTACCATGTAGTCGCGCCACGTGTTCATTGCGTCCTGCACGGTCTTGTATTTCTTCCTGTTGCCCAGCATGTAGTACAGTCCCCAGCAGAAGTAGCCGTTGCACGACGTGCCTAATGCCGGTATAAGGCTTATCGGCGAGGCGTGGCCGTGGCAG